>TARA_R110002074_G_scaffold57077_4_pt1 | contig 41942 bp, 36 predicted proteins | sample TARA_R110002074 | Tara Oceans TARA_R110002074 (sample SAMEA4397215) | marine metagenome | biome: Polar Biome; feature: [MIX] marine epipelagic wind mixed layer (ENVO:01000061); material: water (ENVO:00002006), including particulate matter (ENVO:01000060) such as... | depth 10-100 m | reverse complement strand
ATAATAGGCAGGCCATTTTCCGGATCCTGTTCGCCAGCCGTATTCACTACCACTTGTAACATGGCAAATTCTTGTAGGTCTATACCAAGGCATACCAATATCCCATTCCATGTCTGCATCATAAGTGAATAGTTCACCGTCAGAATTAAAAGCAATATCAAAAGGATTTCTATAGCCTGCAGAAATTAATTCAAAAGTTGCCCCATCAGGATCAAATTTGGTTATCCATCCACCCGGTGCTTTAATGTCATTTGCGTGACCTCTTGCATCTAAGTATGGGGTGAAAAGATTATCCTCGTCCCAGTTGTTAGGTAATCGACTATTTTGTTTTACACTTTCAGGTATTAGGGTATGGTTACCGGCAATGAAATAAATTTCTTTCTTATCTGGTGATAGCGTAAAACTATGCGGCCCATGTTCTCCGCTTCCTTCTAACTTAAGAAGCATTTTCACGGTATCTAACCTGCCGTCATTATTAGAATCGGTTATTCGATAGATGCCACTACCATTCTCTTTGTCATCTGAAATTTCGTCACCCCAATTTTTATTAACCGCAACATATAAGCTGTTGAACGCCCACAATAAACCATGTGCTTCCCCAATTTCTAAATCTAATGGGGTTACATCTTTCGTATTCAGAACATCTCCAATTTTAGGGGTTTGAAATTGATATAGTTTACCATATTGGTCACAGGCAAACATTGTATTTTCATTACCCTGCGCCAAGGCTACCCACGATCCTTGTTCTTGATTACTGGGATGATAAATTTCTTCTAGTAGAAAATCTTTTGGAGTGTTAAATTCAATACTGGTTTCTTCTACTATTTCTTTTTCTTTCTCGATGCAGGAGAATAGTAAACACGTGAGGGTGATGATTAAGAATCGGTTGGTGGTATTCATCATGGTTTTTGAGAATTAGTTACTTAAAGATACAAAGTAACATAGTGCAATTCTCAGTCTAATTGACGTAATCCTTCATAAATTGAAATGGCCACAGCATTAGCTAAGTTTAAACTTCTAATATGTTCGCTGAATAAGGGTATTTTGGCTGTTTTGTTATGATGTTGTGCTAAGATTGATTTAGAAAGCCCGACAGATTCTTTCCCAAACACCAAAAACATTTCATCTTTATAATTAACCTCCCAGTGGTTTTGTTTTGCGGTGGCAGAAAAGAAAATCATTTCTTTTTCTTGATGCTGTTGAAAGAACGATTCTACATTTTCATAAATAATTACGTTTAAATGCTGCCAATAATCTAGCCCAGCGCGTTTTAAACGTTTATCACTAAGTTCGAACCCAAAAGGCTTAACTAAGTGGAGTGTAGATCCTGTGGCAAGTGCCAGCCTGCCAATATTACCTGTATTATTAGGTATTTCGGGTTCTATTAATACAATATTAAAACTCATTATTTTTTAAAGGATTGTACATATAAATGCTCCACTTTTTCTCGTGCCCACGGAGTTCTTCTTAGAAATTTTAAGCTGGACTTAATTGAAGGATTACTTTTAAAACAGTTGATATTTATTTGTCCAGCCAAATCTTCCCATGAATACTTATCAGTAAGTTCTTCTAGAATAGTGACTAGTTTAACACCATGTAGCGGATTATTGGGTTGGGTTTCAGAATTCATCAATGTACTATTAATATGATTATATGGTTCAGTTATTTCTGGAATGCAATGTACATGGATAAGGCAGGAATTTTTATACTATTTTTCAAAGTTCGTTCACCTTTTAAATCAAACCTGTCACCAGAAACAGCTTCTTGCCAAGTTCCTTTTATTTTATGATGTATTGTTTTATTGTTCGCGTTGTAAATAACTAAAATATTTTTCCAACTATCTTCATTAGCATTGTCCTTAATTATATAGGAAACAATTCCATCTTCAATGGTCTGAAATTTTAAATGACTAACTACATCTTTAGCACTTTTCATATAAAATGCTGGGTGGGCCTTGCGTAGTGAAATTAGATTTTTATAATACTCAAAAACCTTTTTGTTTTGAATTTTCCAATTCCAATTAATTTGGTTGATACTATCTGGAAGATTATAGGAGTTGTGTTCACCATTTTTTGTTCTAAGCATTTCTACACCTGCATGTAAAAACGGAGTACCTTGAGAGGTGAGCACAATTGCATTTGCCAGTTTGTCCATAGCAATTAATTTGTCTGTGTCTGCTTCAGGTTTTGAGATTTTTAATTTATCGAATAAAGTATGGTTGTCATGACATGACACATAATTTATAGATTGCCAAGGTTCTAAAGCCCAAGGTGCATCTGAATAATTGACTTTTTTATAGTTGATTTGTGGATGTTGAATTGAACCGACAATTCCGAATTTTATAGATTCCTCCAAGTTTTTTGCTCGACTAACAAAACCCGTATTTTCATTTTCAAAAACAGAACCTTTAATTCCGTCACGTAGGTCATCGTTAAAAGCTGCAATTTGAGGTATTTGCTGCATGTGTTTTTTAAGTGCACGTTTTTCTTCTGGTAGGGGTGATTCTTTGGCTGTCCACCCTTCGCCATATAATAGTGCATCGGGATTTAGTTTTTTGATAGTGTCAGCTATTTTATTCATGGTTTCAATATCATGTATTCCCATGAGGTCAAATCGAAAACCATCGATATGATATTCATTTGTCCAATGTTTGACAGATTCAATAATGAATTTTTGCATCATGGCTCGCTCTGAAGCGGTTTCGTTGCCACATGCTGCTGCATCTGCATAAGTGCCATTTTGCCAATGACGATAGTAATAACCAGGCACCTCTTGGTTGAAATTAGATTCTTCGGTCTTTCCAGTATGGTTATACACCACATCCATAATAACCCCAATACCATTGTCATGAAAGGTCTTTACCATCTGTTTAAATTCCTTAATTCTAACCGCTGCGTTATAAGGATCTGATGAAAATGAGCCTTCAGGAACATTATAGTTTTTTGGGTCATAACCCCAATTAAATTGAGGTGTGCCTAAATTAGTTTCGTCAATTGAATAATGGTCAAAAGTGGGTAATAAATGCACGTGGGTAATTCCCAATTCCTTTAAATGGTCTATACCCGTAGAAATGTTTTCTGGACCTTTTGTGTCTTGTTCTACCAATCCTAAATATGTACCAGGTAAGGATGAGCCTGATTTAAGATGGATAGTCATATCTCTAATGTGTAATTCGTATAGTAGTGCTTCGTTAGGGTGTTTTAAATCTGGCCCTTTATCATATTCCCAATTCTTAGGATTCGTAGATTTCAAATCTAAAACCATTGCCCTATTGCCATTTACTCCAACGGCTTTGGCATAAATACCAGGGGTTTCAGATAGCCATAAATCATTTATTTTAACCTGATATGTGTAATACGTGCCATTTAAATCACCTTCAACTTTTAGTTGCCAAATACCATTCACTTCTTTCTTAAGCTGTTTTGTGGTAAATGCTTCAGAGTTATTCCCGGTTTTAAATAATCTTAAAACAATCTCTTCGGCATTTGGTGACCATAATTTAAATAGGGTTGATTCTTTCGAATAATTAGTCCAAAGGTTTTCATTTATAGGCGTTGGGTAATCGTCAAAACTTGAAGTTTGTTTTTGGTTTTTGCAAGAAATTAATAGCATAACACCCATTAGTATTAATAAGAATTGTTTCATTGGTATTGAATGATAGTGGTCTAATATAAGGAAGATAAATTTGAAGGTATTTATTGAGTGCTTATTTTTACTGACTTTTATAAATGAAAAAACTCCGGTAATCAGCCGGAGTTTATTCATCAATCAAAAAACGAACAGTCATGATAACTGTTGTTACCGTTAAAATTACAATTAATATGCCATAAAACCAATTTAGGATATATTTAACGTGTAATTTCTATAACTTAAACGCTAAGGATTTTTAACCCAAATACGTTTTTAATATTTTACTTCTAGAAGTGTGCTTTAATCTTCTTATCGCTTTTTCCTTAATTTGACGAACTCTTTCTCTTGTTAAATCAAAAGTTTCACCAATTTCTTCCAATGTCATAGAATGTTGACCTGCAAGACCAAAGTACAAACGAATAACATCTGCCTCACGTGGAGTCAATGTTTCTAATGCACGCTCAATTTCAGTACGTAATGACTCGTGTAAAAGTTCCCTATCTGGATTTGGAGATTCACCACTACGAAGTACATCGTAAAGGTTAGAATCTTCACCATCGATAAGAGGTGCATCCATAGATACGTGTCTACCTGAGTTTTTCAAAGATTGTTTAACATCTTCAACGGTCATATCCAATTCTTTTGCGATTTCTTCAGGAGAAGGCATTCTTTCATGCGCTTGCTCTAAAAAAGCAAAAGTCTTGTTGATCTTATTGATCGAACCAATTTTGTTCAATGGCAAACGAACGATACGAGATTGTTCTGCCAAAGCTTGTAATATAGATTGACGGATCCACCATACGGCGTAGGAGATAAATTTAAATCCCCGCGTTTCGTCAAAACGCTGTGCAGCTTTAATTAACCCAAGGTTACCCTCGTTAATCAAATCTGGCAAAGTAAGGCCTTGGTTTTGGTACTGTTTAGCAACTGAAACCACGAATCTGAGGTTGGCTTTTGTAAGTTTTTCAAGAGCGATCTGGTCGCCTGCCTTGATACGTTGTGCCAACTCTACTTCTTCATCAGCGGTAATCAAGTCAACTTTTCCAATTTCTTGTAAGTACTTGTCCAAAGATGCGGTCTCCCTATTGGTGACCTGTTTTGTAATCTTAAGCTGTCTCATTAAAATAAATTAAGTTCAATTTGCATAGACTGCATATACTTATACGTAAAAAACTTCCGAATGTTACAATTGAAGGTAAAAAACTTTGTTTTTCTGTTGAAATGCATAAAAAAAGCCCTAACGTATATGTTAGGGCTTACTTTTTAAACTTACAAAGAGTTAATCTCTTCTAGGTTTTCTATCACGATCACGATTACGATCGTTTCCACGACGGTCATCTCTTCGTTTGTCATCACGTGGTGGTCTTTCTACAAAACCTTCTGGTTTTGGTAAAAGAGCTTTACGAGAAACTTTCTCTTTTCTTGTTCTTGGATCAAGACCGAAATATTTAACATCAAACACATCGCCCATGTTAACCACATCGGTTACGTTTTCAGTTCTTTCCCAAGCCAATTCAGAAACATGAAGTAAAACTTCATTTCCAGGAGCATCCATATACTCAACAACAGCACCAAAATCTAACATTTTGATAACTTTTACTTCGTAAACACTTCCTACAGTAGGTTTGAATAATATAGCATCGATTTTTGCCATAACAGCATTAATACCAGCTTGACCTACACCCAAAATTTCAACGATACCTTCTTCAGTTACTGGATCTTCGTTAATAACGATAGTGGTCTCAGTTTCTTTTTGCATCTCTTGAATCACTTTTCCACCTGGTCCGATTAATGCACCAATGAATTCGTTAGGAATTCTACGCGTAACCATAGTAGGCGCATGTTCCTTAACATCTGCATTTGGAGTAGAAATAGTGTCAGTTATTTTACCTAAGATATGTAAACGACCTTCTCTTGCTTGTTTTAGTGCATTTACTAAAATCTCGTAAGACAATCCTTTTACTTTAATGTCCATTTGACATGCAGTAATACCTTCTGAAGTACCAGTAACTTTAAAGTCCATATCCCCTAAGTGATCTTCATCACCTAAAATATCAGAAAGAACAGCATATTTACCGGTTTTTGCATCAGAAATTAATCCCATAGCAATACCAGAAACTGGTCTTATCATTTGAACACCGGCATCCATCAATGCCATAGTACCTGCACATACAGTAGCCATAGAAGAAGAACCGTTAGATTCTAATACTTCAGACACTACTCGTACTGTGTAAGGACAATCAGCAGGAATCATTCCTTTTAAACCACGTTGTGCCAAGTTACCATGACCAACTTCTCTTCTTGAAGTTCCTCTTAATGGTCTTGCCTCACCTGTACAAAAAGGAGGGAAGTTATAATGTAAATAGAAATTTTCTTCACCTTCGTGAGATGGCATATCTATTTTGTTTGCATCTCTAGAGGTTCCTAAAGTTACAGTGGCCAATGCTTGAGTTTCACCTCTTGTAAAAATTGCAGAACCATGTGTAGATGGTAAATAATCAATTTCACACCAAATTGGTCTAATTTCATCAGTCTTACGACCATCTAAACGTAAACCTTCATCTAAGGTTAGGTTTCTTATTGCAGCTTTTTCAGCTTTAGAATAATATTTAGATACTAAATCACCATAATCTGCTAATTCTTCTTCAGAAAATGTTGCTTTGATTTCTTCTTTAATTTCAGAGAAAGCAGCACTTCTTTCATGTTTAGCAGAACCAGCTTTTGCTATAGCATATACTTTATCATATGCCATATCATGTATCTTCTTCGCTAAATCTTCATCTTCTCTTTCTTCTGCGTACTCACGTACTTCTTTTTTACCAAAAGCCTCAGCTAATTTTACTTGAGCAGCACATTGTACTTTAATGGCTTCATGCGCAAATTTAATGGCTTCAGCCATTTCTTCTTCAGAAATTTCATCCATTTCACCTTCAACCATCATTACTGAATCAGCTGATGCCCCAATCATCATATCGATGTCAGATTCTGCTAATTGAGCTCTAGTAGGGTTGATAATGAATTCACCATTTACACGGCCAACTCTCGCTTCAGAGATAGGACATTCAAATGGAAAATCTGATAATTGAATGGCAGCAGAAGCAGCTAAACCAGCCATAGCTTCTGGCATAACATTCTCGTCATGAGACATTAACTGAATCATAACTTGTGTTTCAGCGTGGTAGTCTTTTGGGAATAACGGACGTAAAACACGATCCACTAAACGCATAGTTAGTACTTCACCATCACTTGGTCTAGCTTCTCTTTTGAAGAAACCACCTGGGTAACGACCTGCAGCTGCAAATTTTTCACGGTAATCTACCGTAAGTGGAAGAAAGTCCACATCACTTTGTTTGTAATTGGAAACAACTGTACATAATAACATACATTTTCCTGACTGAACAACAACAGAGCCGTGAGCCTGTTTTGCCAATTTACCGGTTTCGATAGAGATTTCTCTACCGTCGCCAAGGTCTATGACCTCTTTAAATACTTTTGGAATCATAAAATTTGATTAAAATTTGCGTATCGCAAATTTGTTAAACAATGGTCTTTCCGACTAATTTTCTCTGGTCGGAGTTGTTGTGTTGTTGTGTTGACCAATGAAAAACCGTGTGTAGCTTTTTGTGTTCGCCTTTGCCAATAATTGGCTAAATCTCCCAAGGCTCGGAGTAAGTTTAAAAAAAGGGGATAGTTAACTATCCCCTTTTTGCAATATTATTTTCTAATACCAAGCTCTTTAATTAGCTCTCTGTATTTTACAATATCATTTTTAATCATGTAATCAAGAAGACTTCTTCTTTTACCTACTAGTTTCACAAGTGAACGCTCAGTGTTGTAGTCTTTATGATTATTTTTCAAGTGACCGGTCAAGTGATTGATACGGTGTGTGAATAAAGCAATCTGACCTTCTGTAGAACCTGTGTTCTCAGCTTTGCCGCCGTGCTTCTTGAAAATTTCGGCTTTTACTTCTTTTGTTAAATACATTCCAATATTATTTTAAATGATTTTTATGTACGTGATTGATTTTCAATCAGGCCGCAAAGATACTCTTTTTTTGAAATAAGAAACTATTTCAAAAAAAGAAAAACATAGACCTTATTATGACCTTACAGCATTGTTCTGTATTAGGTCAATATAAAGGTTAACTTTTTTCTTCAAATCTTTTCTGTGCGAAATGAAATCCAAGAAACCGTGTTCTAATAAAAACTCAGATGATTGAAAGCCTTCAGGTAATTCCTTACCTGTAGTATCTTTAACAATACGAGGACCCGCGAAACCTATTAATGCTCCTGGTTCGGCAATATTGATATCGCCAAGCATAGCATACGATGCTGTTGTGCCACCAGTTGTAGGATCGGTACAAAGCGAAATATATGGTAAACCAGCTTCAGATAATTGAGCCAACTTAGCAGATGTTTTTGCAAGTTGCATTAGCGAGAGAGCAGCTTCCATCATTCGGGCTCCACCAGACTTTGAAATCATCATGAAAGGAGTTTTCTTCTTAATGGCGTGGTCTATACCACGAGCAATTTTCTCACCAACAACACTACCCATTGATCCGCCAATGAATTTAAAATCCATACAGCAGATAACGATATCCTTACCGAAAGATTTACCGTAACCTGTTCTTACAGCATCTTTAAGTCCGGTTTTTTTCTGAGCCGCTTTTAAACGTTCACTATATTTTTTAGTGTCCTCAAATTTCAAGGGATCTTTTGATGTAAGCTTTTCATCAAGTTCTGTAAACTTATTGTTATCGAACAAAATCTCAAAATACTCCTTGCTACCTATTCTTACATGATAGTCATCTTCTGGGCTTACATAAAAGTTTTTGGCAAGATCATCAGACTCAACAATTTTACCTGTGGGAGATTTATACCACAGGCCTTTTGGAGTGTCTTTTTTTTCCTCAGTAGAAGTCTGTATTCCTTTTTCTTTTCTTTTAAACCAAGCCGTCATATCGTCTATTTTTTGGTTATCCTAAAGTCTATTATAGCGTATTAACGTTATTTAAATCTTCAAATGCTTTTTTCAAACGATTGATGAAAGTTGTTTCACCTTTTCTTAACCAAACTCTTGGATCGTAGAATTTTTTATTTGGCTCATCAGCTCCGTTAGGGTTGCCAATTTGAGATTGTAAATAATCTTTATTGTCTTGTACATAATCACGAACACCTGCAAGAAATGCATACTGTAAATCAGTATCGATATTCATTTTTATAACCCCGTAACTTATACCTTCTCTAATTTCTTCTACTGTAGATCCAGAACCACCGTGGAATACAAAATCGATATGATTGTGCTCTACATTATATTTTTTAGAGATATATTCTTGAGAGTTCTTGAGTATTTTCGGAGTTAATTTTACATTTCCAGGCTTGTAAACTCCATGAACATTACCAAATGCAGCTGCAATGGTAAATCTCGGACTTACTTTAGAAAGTTCCTCGTAGGCATATGCAACTTCTTCTGGTTGAGTATATAATTTAGAATCATCTACATCAGAATTATCAACACCGTCTTCTTCACCACCTGTAATACCAAGTTCGATTTCTAATGTCATTCCCATTTTGCTCATACGCTTTAGATAACCTTTACATATTTCTATGTTTTCTTCTAAAGGCTCTTCTGAAAGGTCGATCATGTGTGAACTGAAAAGGGATTTGCCTGTTTCTTTAAAATGTTTTTCACTTGCATCTAATAAACCGTCGATCCACGGTAATAATTTTTTAGCACAATGATCCGTATGTAAAATAACAACCGCACCATAAGCTTCAGCTAATTGGTGTACGTGTTTTGCACCTGCAATAGCTCCTAGTATAGCAGCTTGTTGACCTTCATTAGAAAGACCTTTGCCAGCATTAAACTGAGCGCCACCGTTAGAAAATTGAATAATTACAGGAGCATTTAAGCTTGCTGCAGCCTCTAAAACACCGTTGATGGTGTCAGAACCAATAACGTTTACTGCAGGTAATGCAAATCCTTTTTCTTTCGCGTAGTTGAATATTGCTTGAACTTCGTCTCCGGTAGCAACACCCGGCTTAATATTGTGAGCCATAATTTTGTGGTCTATTAGTTTCTGAAAAAATGAAAAACAAAAGTAATAAAACAATTATATTTAAAAGGGATAGTTGATGCCTATTTGCAATACAGAGTTGGCGAAATTATAATCTTTAAACCATCTTTCTGATTGAATTTCAGCAGGGTTGTAAGTTTTGAAACCTAAATCTAGACGGAAAAGAAAATAAGTAAAATCATACCGTAAGCCAATACCGCTGCCTAAAGCGATATCTTTTAAAGAAGCAACACCATCAAATGTAGCTTGTGGATCTTCAACATTGTCTAAAACATTCCATATGTTTCCTGCGTCGGCAAAAATAGCTCCGTTTATATCACCAACAATGGGGAATCTATATTCTAGGTTCAAAGCCAATTTTAGATTAGCTTCATTGAAATCGTTAACCGCTGAAACACTACCAGGGCCTAAAGAGTAGGGAAACCATGCACGATTGTCATTTGAGCCACCTGCAAAATAACTTCGAACAAAAGGAATGTTATTTGAATTACCATAGGGTATTGCTATTCCAAAAAATGCCCGTGCTGCTAACACATTTGAGCGTGAAAGATCCCAATACTTAACATATTCAAATTCGTTCTTTATATATTGAGAAAAGGGTACTCCAAAAACTAATAATTGCTCTTGGTCATTTTTATTAAATGGAACGAAAGATGAAAAAGCTGATAAAAGATTCCCTGCGCTTTCTAGTTTCCATCTAAACTGATAAAAACTGTTATCGATGATACCTGTTCTATTCGTCTTATTAAATGTATAGTTTGTTGCGAAAATTAGGTTATTCTCTGTTAATCGCTTTCTTCGCTCTTCAATGAGGGTTACATTGTTAAAATCAACTGTGGTAGCGGATATAGTTCTGTCTTCAATAGCTTTGATAAATCCTGTTGTCCCAGAAGGTATAATCAATTTTGGGTCTGTTTCGTCAGATTCTACTTCAAAAAATGCCGAAAGCAAAGGGTCGGTTTGGTAATTATCTGCAATAGCATCGAGCCTTTCATATGTGTTGTTGTATACATTGAAAAACCGGTTACTGTTTACATTACGAACAAATTGAATGTTTAAGAGTTCAACGTTATGTTTAACGAAATCGCTCGGTACCCAATTATAGCCTAAGACGGTATTGAAAGTTTGCTTGTCTAGACCAATATTATTTTGAAAACTGGTGCCTATGGCAATTCTTGTTTTAGGTAATGTATAGTTGGGTATTATTCTAGAGGTGTTAATGAAAGGAAACCAGATACGGGGAAAGTCAAGAGTAATGTCTCCACCAAACTCTGAAAAATAATTAGCCTGAAAAGTATTGCTGCTTAAAAGTCCATATGTGCCATCAGCAGAGATACTCAAATTTTCAGCACCTTTAAAAATGTTTCGAATAAGTAGCGTAGTGCTTAAGCCAACCCCTAATCGACGAAGGTTCGAGCGACTAACTTCAAAATTTGTTCCTAATGAGTATTTAGATTTTGGTGCAAGGTAGATGTTGGTGTTGACCTTATTGCCAATACTATCGGCTTCAAAAATAATGTTCGGATATTTGAAAATATTTAATGCGTTAAGTTGTCTACTTGTTCTTATTTTGTCGACATCTCTGTATATACTGTCCTTCTTGAAAAATATAGCATTGGCCAATGTCTTAGGCTTAATGTCGAAATTCTTCGAATAATGGATAGTGTAGTCTCTGTAATCTATTGTGTATAAAGAATCGTTCGTGTTTGTTGAAAGATAGTCAGTATAAATATTGATTTTATTGATTTTTTCAACCTTGTATGCAGATGTAGTAACTTCATTCTCGCCTCTGGTTTTTAAATCTCCAATATTTAAGGTGATATTCATCTTCTGGTCATCTGCAACTTTGGTAGTGTCACGTAAGATGTCGAAAGTAATTGAGCTTTCTTGAAAATTTCGAATACCACTATTTCTAAAAACACTTGTTAATCGTTCACGTTCACTATTGAATTTAGATAAGTCAAATTGTTGGCCTTCTTTTATCAATGAGTTAACTGAATTTAAAAAATACAATGAATCGATTGCGGTTGATGAAATATTATTTCCCAGAGAATCAATCATATAAGGATTGCCAAGTTCAATATGGTAATTAATTTTAGCCTTCTTGTTCTGTTTGGAGCTGTCTATCTCATATGTTGTATTATTGGTAAAATAACCTTTACCTTGATAATAGGCACTAAGCCTTGCTAAACTTAAGCGAGTTCTTGTAGTGTCTAATATTACTGGTGCCTCACCAATATCTTCTAACCAATTACTTAAACCTGTTACTAAAAAAGATTCACCCAAACGTTCCACTTGTTTGGCAGAAAGTAGTTTTGTTAATCTTCTTTTTCTGTTCTCTTTTCTATACAACCATGCGTTGAATGATGAATCGGGATTTTCTTTTGCTAAGTTATATAAGTTGAGTCTTAAAGGATAGCCAAGTACCGTTGAATTAGGTTTTTGATAAATAAGACTTTGAAGTTCTTCGTTGTTAATTTTAATTGAATCTGCGTAAATAGAATTTTTTACCACCAAATATTCATCATCCTCAACTTTTTTAAGCGAGTTGCAGGATAGCAAGACTATTGCCAATAGGGATAATAAGCTTATTTTAGCCATGTTGTTTTTGGAGCAAAGTGCCATCCTCATATAAATCAAAAATACATTATTTGTATGGTTGTCAAAAGTGAATTGAAACTTATCAAAAGTCTACAACAAAAAAAGTGCCGAAATGAACACGGACTTTTTGTTGTTGAAGGAAAAAAAACTATAGAGGAGGTTTTGAATTCTGGTATGAGGCTGTATAAATTATTTGCAGTAGATTCTGAAGGATTTAAAATTAAAGGAGTAGAATTCACTCATATTACTAATAAGGAGCTTGGTCAAATAAGTAGTCTAAAAAATCCGAATGGATATCTTGGAGTGTTTCATATTCCTAAACAGGGAAAGAAATTGCGGTCAGATTGGATTTTAGTTTTAGATGGAGTGCAAGATCCGGGAAATTTGGGTACAATTATTAGGCTGTGTGATTGGTTTGGTGTGTCAGATATAGTTTGTTCGCCTGAAACGGTTGATTGTTATAACCCTAAAGTGTTACAAGCAACAATGGGTTCGATTACTCGAGTTCATATACAATATACAGAGTTAAATTCCTTTTTGAGGTCTAACGAACTTCCGGTTTTTGGTACATTCATGGATGGTGGTAGTGTTAACGATTTAAGATTACCGGAAAAAGGAATTCTAATAATGGGTAATGAAGGAAAGGGGATTTCTGATTCGGTTGCTCAATTATGTACTGATAGGTTGGCAATACCTCAATTTGGAGGTAATACTACAGAGAGTTTAAATGTAGCATCTGCAACAGCTATTTTACTTCACGAAATAAGAAAATAGATTTTTTTAAGTATTTAAATTTTCAAGAGAAATATTGATGGATGTAAATACATCTATTTGAAATCAATATTCATAGATTATTAGTTTACTAACTACTAAATTATTCGAAAGTAAAATTGATAAACAGACCTCTTGTTTTTAAAGACTCAATATTCCCTGTCCATGGGCTATTTGGGTCCTGATCTGGTACTAGTTCATCGGTTAACGCAAAAACACCTCTAATTGATGGTGTGAATTTGAAGTATTCTAAGTAAAAGTCTATACCAAAGCCAAGTTCATAATTATAAACCCATTTTTTCATTCTAAAAGTACCAGAGCTATTGTCATCAAAGCTTTCTTCGTTACTACCTAAGTTGAGACTTCTTGATCCGCCGCCTATTAAAAAAGGTTTAAAGTTTCCAAATCTCTTTGTGCTGGCTTTAAGTAAAACAGGAAAATTTATATAGGTAGATTTAACTTCTCTAATAGCATCACGTTCATCATCAAAACCAGTAAAACCCATTAATCTTGAGCCATAATGTAGTCCGGGTTCAAATCGTAAGTCTAAAAACTCATTAATACGTAGTTCTCCAATAAGTCCTACATTGAATCCGAAACTTTTGCTAACCAAAATATCTGGAGCATCTTCTTTGTACTCAATCTTAAAGTCATATTGATTTAAACCTAGAAAATATCCCCAGTTCAACAATTTCTTGTCCTCGTTTTGTTTATTTAATATGGGGCTTTCGTTGAATTGGGCGTTCAACGTAGTAGTCATAGACAATATCGCTAGGCTTATAAAAAACCATTTCTTCATATATCCGGGTTTACGATTGTATGTCATCAAAATAAAAAAGCGAACTTTTTATGGCGTTGTACTTGCCTTTTTCGCAATATAAATCGATGCCACCCCAAATGTTTGAGGTTTGTTCGTTACATCTATAAACCCAATTTCGCGTAAAATATTGTTGAAGTTTTCACCATGTGGAAAAACAGAAGCAGATTCGCTTAAATACCCATATGCAGAATTATCTTTAGAAAACATTTTGCCAATAAGCGGAAGAATATTCTTGGTGTAAAATTTATAACCTTGTTTATAGGGAGTTTTGGTAGGTACTGAGGTTTCTAAAATAACAAGAGAACCATTAGGTTTCAAAACTCTCAATATATCGGCCATGCCTGTCTCAAGAGTTTCGAAATTTCGAACGCCAAAAGAGACCGTTACAGCATCGAAAGAGTTATCTTCAAATACCAGATTTTCGCTATCACCAACAACCATTTCGATATTGTTGTCGAGATTTTTGTGTTTTACTTTATCCTTACCAACGGCTAACATGCCAGGTGAGATGTCTAGGCCAACAATTTTTTTAGCACCAGTATTAACCAGTGCAATAGCCAAATCACCGGTTCCAGTTGCGATATCTAAGATAGAATCAGGTTGTTCTTTTTTTAATATTTCAACAACTTTTTTACGCCATTTAATATCTATGCCAAATGAAATTACGCGATTTAAACCATCATAATTTTTAGAAATAGTATCGAACATTTTAGTAACCTGTTCTTTTTTTCCTAAATCAGAATCTTTATAAGGTGTAACTTTTCTAGACATTGAATACTTTTTTTTGCAAAGATACAATTTAGCAAAGGCTTAATTCCTTTTTAATGATAGTGGTTATTTCTTAATTGGTTAAAGAGCTGAAAACAAATAATAAACTAATTAAATTATGTAATTTTGCCCCATAATAAAAGCTACTGTTTTCAAGATTTTTTTGTGTACTTAAATAGATTAGTATAGAATTTTCAAAAAATTAATGATAGTTGGCGGTCTAATAAAATAAATGAAGATTATAATTGCTGGTGCTGGGGAAGTTGGCTTTCATTTGGCTAAGTTGCTCTCCTATGAATCACAGGATATTACCTTAATCGATACCGAAAAAGAAAGTCTTGCTTATGCAGATAATCATTTGGATATACGCGTATTGAAAGGCGATGCAACCTCTATAGCTGTGCTTAGAGATGCGCAAGTGCAAGATTCTGAATTGGTTATTGCGGTAACCTCTTCTGAAACTACCAACATTACCTTATGCATGTTGGCAAAACAGCTAGGTTGTAAGCGAACTATTGCAAGAATTTCTAATACTGAGTTTATAAACAATAAAGAGCTATTGCGATTTTCAGAATTGGGAATCGATGAATTGATTTCGCCTGAAGCATTGGCAGCAACTGAAATTCAAATGCTGCTAAACAAGTCGGCCTTTAATGATACTTATGAGTTTGAGGATGGTGAGCTAATTATGGTAGGTGTATCCTTAATTAAATCTGCTCCATTTGTAGGTGAAATGGTGAAGGAAGCTGCGAATATATTTCCCGAACTGCACTTTATGCCTATCGCACTTCAACGAACTGGTACTCAATATACAGTTATACCAAGAGGAGACACCCTTTTTAAGGAGGGGGATCAAGTGTATTTTATTACCGTGAAAAAAGGAGTTGATGAACTTTATAAACTAACGGGTAAGAAAAAGGCTGAAATCAAAAATGTTATGATTTTAGGAGGTAGCAAGGTAGGGTACAAAACAGCTAGAGACCTTTGCGCTAATAAGTTCAACGTTAAGTTGATAGAGAAGAACAAGGAAAAAGCATTTGATCTGGCAGATGAATTGCCAAACGCCTTAGTAATTAATGGCGATGGCAGAAATGTTGAATTGTTAGAAGAGGAAAGCTTAGAGTCAATGGATGCCTTTATTGCAGTGACAGGTAATTCAGAGACCAATATAATGTCATGCTTAGTGGCAAAATCTAAGAATATAAAGAAAACTATCGCATTAGTTGAGAACATGGATTATTTTCAACTTTCTCATTCTATCGGGATTGATACTTTAATCAATAAAAAACTATTAGCTGCTAATAATATTTTTAGACATATTCGTAAAGGCGAAGTAGTAGCCTTAATGCGTTTGAATAATTTAAATGCCGAAATTTTAGAGTTTATAGTTAAAAAGAATTCTAAGGTAACTGGGGCCATAATTAGGGATTTAAATTTCCCAAAAGCTGCAACTATTGGTGGTGTTGTAAGAGATGGCGTCGGTCATATTGCTCTAGGTGGATTTAAAATTCAAGAAGGTGATCGAGTAGTGGTTTGTTGTTTGCCTTCTGAGATATCAAAAATTGAACGAATGTTCCTTTAAAATGCGGCTTAACTCAAGAATCATATTTCATTTAATGGGGCTACTGTTGCTTTGTAACGGAGGCTTTATGCTTTTGGCGGCGGTAGTAAGTGGTATTTACCAAGATGGTGCAACCTTAAGCATCACTTTAGCATCAATAACGACAATGTTTGTTGGGGTCTTTGCAATGTATTATACCCGAGGGCATAAGAAAGAAGTAAAGCAAAAAGAAGGATACATTATCGTAACTTTTGGATGGATAATTATGTCAATTTCGGGTATGTTACCCTATCTGTTTTCTGGAGCGGTACCTGATGTTACAAATGCTTTTTTTGAAACAGTATCGGGTTATACCACGACGGGGGCTTCTATTATGGATGATATTGAGGCAATGCCAGAGGGTATTCTTTTTTGGCGAAGCCTTACCCACTGGATTGGGGGAATGGGTATAATTGTTTTGGCGATAGCTATTTTGCCATTATTGGGGATCGGGGGTATGCAGCTTTTTTCTGCGGAAGCTCCAGGGCCAAGTGCAGATAAATTGCATCCTAGAATTACGGATACGGCTAAGCGTCTTTGGCTTATTTATTTTGGTTATACTATTGCAGAAACTATTCTATTGCAAGTAGCTGGGATGTCATTTTTTGATGCCATAAATCATGCAATGGCGACACTGTCTACAGGAGGTTTTTCTACTAAAAATGCAAGTCTCGCATATTGGAATGATCAACCTTTAATTCAATACATTGTAATCTTTTTTATGTTTTTGGCGGGTAGCAATTTTGTGTTAAGCTACTTTGCTTTTAAAGGGAAAGTACAGAAAGTTTTTAAAGATGAGGAGTTTCGGTATTATACTGGCTTCGTAATTGTATTTACAATTATCGTAGCCTTGGTTATTTATTTTAAAGCAAACATTACAGATGTAACCCCTGGTTACCCAATGGTATTGGGTAAGGGAGAAAGTTCGTTTAGGCATGCATTGTTTCAAGTAGTTTCGGTAATTACCACAACTGGCTTTGTAAGTGCAGATTTCACGCAATGGACACCCTTTTTAACTATATTCTTTTTTGGGCTATTCTTCTTAGGGGGCTCTGCTGGTTCAACTGCCGGAGGTATTAAAGTAATGCGTCACTTATTGATTATTAAAAACGGTGTGTTAGAATTTAAAAGAACATTACATGCCAACGCAATTATTCCAGTACGGTACAACAATAAAACAGTGAAAGAGAAGATTGTTTATAATATTATAGGCTTCTTTGTATTGTATATGTTGCTTTTTATTGTTGGAGCCCTTGTTTTAGGTTTTTTAGGATTAGATTTTGAATCGGCCATCGGTGGAGCGGCATCATCGCTTGGTAATGTTGGTCCGGCATTGGGTAGTCTAAATCCGGTAAGTAATTTTAATAGTTTGCCTGTATTGGCAAAATGGTGGTGTGGCTTTTTAATGTTGGCAGGTAGACTAGAACTTTTTACGGTATTGATTTTATTAACCCCATATTTCTGGAAACGAACTTAAGTAGTGTGTATAGTTGTAAATAAAAAAGTCCCTTTTGTTAAAGGGACTTTTTTATTTACAATGTGTTGAATTTTATTTTAGCGCTTCTTTAATTCTTGAAATTGCTTCTTTAATATCTTTAACCGATGCAGCATAAGATATACGAATACAATTTCCATTACCAAAAGCATCACCGGTAACTGTTGCAACATTTGCTGCTTCTAAAATATACATCGATAAATCTGATGCATTATTGATTTTAGTGCCGTTTAACGTTTTGCCGAAATATGCAGTAACATCTGGGTAGACATAAAATGCACCTTCGGGTTCATTGCATTTAAAACCATCTATTTCATTTAGAAGGCCTAAAATTAATTTACGACGTTCCTTAAATTCATCAACCATGAATTGAATACGGTCAGGTGATTCTTCTAAAGCTGTAATAACTGCACGTTGAGCAATACAATTGGCGCCACTGGTAACTTGACCTTGTAGTTTGTTGGTAGCGCGTGCAATGTAGGCAGGTGCACCAATATATCCAATTCGCCATCCGGTCATAGCAAAAGCTTTTGCTACACCATTTACGGTAACTGTGCGGTCGAACATATCGGCAAATTCAGCCATTGAGGCATGCTCTGTTACGCCATAATTAATATGCTCGTAAATTTCATCGCTTACCACTATAATTTGTGGATGTTTTTGAAGAACATCTGCAAGTGCACGTAATTCCTTTTTGCTATATATAGATCCACTTGGATTACAAGGTGAGCTATACCATAACATTTTGGTTTTAGGAGTTATTGCTGCTTCCAATTGCTCTGGAGTCATCTTAAAATCATTTTCCAAAGAAGTTGAAACTTCTACAGGAATACCATCTGCTAATTTGACAATGTCACTGTAGCTTACCCAGTAAGGGCAAGGTAAAATAACTTCATCACCTGGGTTTAGTATAACTTGAGCAACATTATATAGTGACTGTTTTGCGCCTGTAGAAACAACAATTTGAGAAGGTTCATAACTAAGGTTATTATCCCTTTTGAATTTTGTTATAATTGCCTTTTTCAAATCTACATATCCATCTACCGGAGAATATGAATTGTAGTTATCATGAATGGCTTGTATGGCTGCGTCTTTAATGTAATCTGGAGTTTCAAAATCTGGTTCGCCTAAGCTCAAACCTATTATATCTTTTCCTGATGCTCTTAATTCACGGGCCTTTGCGGCCATTTCCAAAGTAGCTGACGGTGTAACGCTATTTATTCTATCCGAAAGTTGATTGCTCATGGGTGCTATAAATTTCTAGTATTGTAATCTTGGCTCTTTGCCTAATTCTTTTAAATGTTTAAAGTGCGAAATTATAGCTTTTCTAGTAGTTTTATATTCGTGATATGGTAAATTAAATTCCTGCGCTGTTTGTTTCACAATTTTTGAAATTTTTGTGTAATGAACGTGGCTAATGTTAGGAAATATATGGTGCTCTACTTGATGATTTAATCCACCTGTAAACCAGTTTACAACTTTATTCTTTGTACCAAAGTTTACTGTGGTAAAAAGTTGATGAATGGCCCATGTATTTTTCATGGTGCCAGATTCGTCTGGTAATGGAGTATCGGCATCGTCAACGATATGTGCAAGTTGAAAAACAACACTTAAAATTACACCTGCTACGTAATGCATTAAAAAGAAGCCAATTAAAATTTTCCACCATGCTATATCTAAAATTAACATAGGTAGAACAATCCAAATAGTGATGTACAATAATTTTGTGACAATAAGAGTACTCCAGTTCATGGTAGCACTAGGTAATTTACCATAAGATAATTTACGTTTCATATACCTGTACATCTGTTGAAAATCTGTGGTAATGGCCCAATTGAAGGTAAGAAGACCATACAGTAATACAGAATAGAAATGTTGAAACTTATGATGTTTTTTCCAAGCTGTATGTTTAGAAAAACGTAAAATTCTACCCGCTTCCATATCTTCATCATGCTCATGAATATTAGTATATGTATGGTGAAGAACATTGTGTTGTACTTGCCAATTGTAAACATTTCCGGCAAGGATATAAATGCTACTACCCATTAATTTGTTCACCCATTTTTTATTAGAGTAGGCACCGTGATTGCCGTCATGCATAACGTTCATGCCAACTCCTGCCATGCCTACACCCATTACAATGGTTAAAAGAAAATTAGCCCAGATTGGCAATCCTAAAGTTAAGATAAGGAAATAGGGTGCTAGAAATAAAGAGAACATCACTAGAGTTTTAATGTGAAGTTTCCAATTGCCAGTTTTTTTTAATTTATTCGTTTTAAAATAATCATTGACTCTTTTATTCAAAGTTTTAAAAAACTTTGCAGAATCTGTTCTTGGAAATCGTATGGTCTTTTGTTCCATAATTGGGTAAACTTTTACTTAATATTATGTAATTGAATCTATAATAGTTTGATAGCTTAATTAAAAGCTAAATCTTTGCACTAGTGAATATACTAATTATATCTATTTACAAATATAAGGATGACTGCTGAAATCATATTTGAATATTTTCCCAATTTATCTGAAAATCAGAAAGAACAATTTGAAAAATTAGAAGAACTTTATAAAGATTGGAACCAAAAGATAAATGTGGTTTCACGAAAAGACATAGATGAGCTTTATTTAAGGCATGTTTTGCATTCTCTCGGTATAGCAAAATTCATAACTTTTAACGATGGTTCAAAAATACTTGATGTTGGTACAGGGGGTGGATTTCCCGGTATTCCACTAGCGATTTTATTTCCTGAGGTTCATTTTACTTTAGTTGATTCTATTGGAAAAAAAATAAAAGTAGTTGATGAGGTCGTAGAAGGTTTGCAGCTATCTAATGTAAAAACTATTAATGCTCGAGTGGAAGAGATACCGGGTCAGTTCGATTTTATAGTAAGCAGGGCTGTTGCTGCCATGCCAACCTTTGTTCATTGGATAAAAGGAAAAATTAAAAAGGAATCTGCACATTCTATTCGTAACGGAATATTGTACTTAAAAGGGGGTGATTTGCTAGATGAGCTTAAGGACTATAAAACAGCTGAAGTTTATCAATTAACTGATTATTTCAAAGAAGATTTTTTTGAAACAAAGAAAATGGTCTATCTACCCTTAAAATTTAAAGGATAATTTCACTGTGTTTAGAAAAGACTTAGAGACTAAATGCTTGATAATAAGCTCTTCTGTATTTTTGAATGAATAGTTTAATCGATTTCCAACCATGAAATCGAAAACTGTTTAAATGTGTATTTCTCTTTTGAGATTTCACAAGAAGTTGATTTTAAATGAACTATAAATTTCTGTAAATAGAATTAAATTTACAATTAATTAACGTTAAATTTACATTGAAATTGTATTCGAATGCTATTAATGCTTCATTTTAGCTAGATATACCAAAGTTTTGATGGATTTATGTGTTGTTTGGTTTGGTTACGAAATTAGCAGTACTAAGGCAGTTTTATACTTGAAATTCATAATTATAAAATACAGAAGAAGTTTTGTTTATAAAAAAAGCCTTCAACCAATTAAATGGATGAAGGCTGGTAATTTATTAATTGTAATATTATTTGCTCCAAGGTGGAACAACGTCATTAGATCTTGCATAGGCAATTAATTGGCCTTTATGTTCGCCATTGTGTTCCATAATAGCTAAAAGTCCGCCTAATTTATTTGCTTTCATAAATCCAAAATCAACTTCGTCGTTCAAATCACCATCTTCTACCATGGTAATTTTTTCTAATACAAATTCATTTGATTTTTTTAAAGTTGCAATGATGTTGTCTTTTCCGGTAATCTTCCCTAAAGTCATCATATCAACATCTTCTGGTGGAGCAAATCCTAATTTTGATGCAAGGAAATAGTTTCCTGCTGCAACATGTAAAAGAGCTTCGCCAACAGAATTAACTCCTTCTGTTGGTCTCCAACTATATTTATCTTCAGGGAAGGCCTCAGCCAATTGAATTACCTGAGATTGGTTGCTGGTTAATACTGCTTTAATTGTATTCTGTGCTAACCCTTCTTGAGCATTAGAAAATGCGCCAGTGAAAAGCACTGCAATTATTAGTAACTTTTTCATAATTAGTGTGTTAAGATTGATAAAATAAAAATTATATTAGTGTAATAATACCTTTATTTGAACAGAATATCAAAAAAAAAGGCTGAATTTTAATTCAGCCTTTTAAATTTTATTATCCTAAAAATGGATATCTATAATCCACAGGGGTTACAAATGTTTCTTTAATTAATCTAGGGGATACCCATCTTAATAAGTTTTGAGCTGACCCAGCTTTATCATTTGTTCCCGATGATCTTGCACCACCAAATGGTTGTTGGCCTACAACAGCGCCAGTTGGCTTATCGTTGATGTAGAAATTACCAGCGCAATTTTGTAATGCTTGTGTAGCTTCTTCAATAGCATATCTATCATTTGAAAGAACAGCGCCAGTTAAAGCATATTCTGAAGTACCATCTATTAATTGCAAGGTTTCGCTCCAATCCTTATCATCATATACATAAATAGTTACAACAGGTCCGAAAAGTTCGGTTTCCATTGTTGTATATTTTGGGTCAGTAGTAACAATAACGGTTGGTTCTATAAAGTACCCTTTCGATTTGTCAAAACTTCCGCCTGCGTATATCTCTGCATTTTTATCTTCTTTCGCCTGATTTATGTATTTCGCTAATTTGTCGAAAGAACCCTCATGAATTACCGCAGTGATAAAATTGCTCATATCTTCTGGTGATCCAGGTTTGTTAAACGATTCGATATCAGCTTTTACAAATTCTAAAATCTCTTTAGATGTAGATTTTGGTAAGTACACTCTAGATGCTGCACTACATTTTTGGCCCTGAAATTCAAAAGCTCCTCTAGAAATAGCTGTAGCAACCTGTTTTGTGTTTGCTGTTGGGTGTGCCAGTATAAAATCTTTACCACCAGTTTCGCCAACTATTTTTGGGTAAGTTTTGTAGGTGTGGATATTATTTCCAATTTGTTTCCATAATTCTTTGAAAACATGTGTTGAACCTGTGAAATGAAGTCCTGCAAAATCAGGGCTAGCTAAAATAGTATTAGTAATCATAACTGGATCACCATAAACAACATTTATAACACCGTCAGGTAATCCCGCTTCTTTAAAGACGTCAACAATAACTTTTGCTGAAAAAATTTGACTATCACTTGGTTTCCAAACAACAACATTACCCATCATTGCTGCACTTGCAGGAAGGTTACCTGCTATTGCTGTGAAGTTAAATGGAGTAATAGCGTAAACGAATCCTTCTAAAGGTCTGTATTCAACACGGTTCCAAATGCCTTCTGCAGAATCAGGCTGTTCGTCATATATCTGAGACATATATTCAACGTTAAAACGTAGAAAGTCAATTAATTCGCAAGCAGCGTCAATTTCCGCTTGGTGAATATTTTTTGATTGTGCAATCATAGTCGACGCATTAATTTTTGCGCGATAAGGCCCAGCAAGTAATTCGGCGGCTTTTAAGAAAATAGCTGCACGTTGCTCCCAAGCTAAATTTGCCCAAGCAGTTCTAGATTCTAAACAATTATCTATAGCAGATTGTACGTTTTTTTTATCGGCAGTATGGTAAGTACCAACAATATGTTTATGATCATGAGGTGGTGACATAGGTTTTGTACTGCCTGTTCGTACCTCTTTGGAGCCTATGTACATAGGAACATCTACGGTGCCATTAAAATATGTTTTGTATTGTTCCAAAACGGCTTCTCTTTCTGGAGAGCCAGGTGTGTAGCTTTTAATTGGTTCATTAATAGCTGTAGGAACTTGGAAAAAACCTTTACCCATTGTCAATATTTTTAAATTAAAAAGTTGAACAAAGGTACTAAAAGGGAGTTGGACTTAAAACTAATAGAAGGTTAAAAGGATTTAGTTTAAAGCAAAAGGGGCACTATATTTAAATGTAGGAATATAAACTCTGAATTTCTCTGAATTACTGAGATGAGTCATGTTGTAATGACCTTTCATAGCACCTATAGGAGAAGTTAGTAAACAACCAGAGTTATAGGTATGTGAATCCCCGGGTTGAATTACTGGTTTTTTGCCAATAACACCTTCACCGTCTAAAGTTTCCATGTCGTTTAAAGAGTCATAAATTTTCCAATGACGAGAAGTCAATTGAACTGCATCTTTACTTTGATTCTCAATAGTAATAGTATAACCGAACGCATAGTGCATTTTATAGTTTTTGAAGAATGTGCCTTCAAAACTAGTCTGTACCGATATTTTAATGCCTTTTGTTACCTGTGTTATCATCATACTTAATATGTAAAAACGCTTGCAGCTATTAATATTGTAATTGCTATACCTCCTAAGATAAAAAATATTGAGTTAAGGAGAGCATATTTTATAATCGTTTTAACTCTTCCTTGTTGATAGAAATTTCTCATTGCTTTATAAAGGTAGATTGCGAAAATTAATAAAAATAATCCTTCACTGCCAATATTGAAAACTACGTTAATCAAATTGCTAACAATGAGCAAGATAAATAATAACGATTGATTGTGAAAACTAAAGATTAAATGATCGGTATAAGTGTATTTTTTTCTGATATAGACCATCCAAACGAAAAAAGAAAAGAAGGGTAAAAAGAAAAATGTTGCCAAGGGAAGTTTGGAAATTAATGAATTTAGAAAGGTGCCCGGTCGTTTTTCTATCTCTACAATACTATTAGCAAGGTTAAAAGCCATCTTATTTTCTGTAGTTTCGAGTATATCATATTTACTTATACTTTGCTCGAAACTAAATATGGTATCATTTTTTATAACTGTATTAAAGAATTGAATCTTTTCTATGAATCTTCCAACAACGCCGACTTGGTTAATCTTGCTGAAATGAGATTTAGGATTTGCTAGTAGTACAGAATCACTTTGGCTAAGTTTAAATCCTTTTATGCTTTGTATTCTTAATGAATCGAATTGCGCAAAAGCCATTTTTTTTTCTTCTTCATTCTCAAACTCTAAATTATTTAGTTGAGTTTGTAAATCAAATATTGGCGTGCGATTGTCTGATCCAAATTTATTCCAAGATTTAAATTCACTATTAAAACTTATAATTAAGAAGTATACAATTGATAAGCTTAATAGAAAACGAAAAGGATTTGTATATGACAGGCGTTTGCCGGCAATATATTCTCTTGTAATTTTACCGGGTTTAAGTATTAGTGCTGTAAGCGTTTGCCACAGTTTAGAGTCATAAGAGAGGTAGTTTGAGAAAAATTCCTCAAAAAAATCTAAAAGTGTAAGCTTCTTGGTGCTGTTTGCTTGCGAGCAATTGGGGCAATACTTATCGCTAAAATCAAGTGGGTGTCCGCAGTTTAAGCAGTCAACACCTCTGTATTGTAGCTTGTATCGGCCAGTGGTCTTTATGGTTGGTTGGTTTTTCATGTAGGATGAAAAACGTAAATATACAGTTAGTTCGTGATATTTCTTGAATTGGCAGAGCCGATACCTATTAAGCTGTCATACATGTCGCCAAAGTTTCGATAATAGACGAGTATAAGGTAATTGTTTTCAGTAAAATGAAAATTACCACCCACTACATTGTCTTTGATGTCTTGACCATTTTTCAGCACATATTTATAATTATAAAAACCTTGCTTCATTTTTAGAGTAGCTTCCAACATACCGTTAGTTTCATTGTAGGTCATTTTATTTTCATCGGTAAGTGCGTAGTTGTTGTATTTGCCAAATATGTAAACATCGTCTAAAGCTATAAATTCGTTGTAGGGTAAGCTAAAGTGTACATAAGTGTATTCCGCTTCACGAGAAGCATTATCACCTTGTAGGGTTCGAATCACGAAATCTCCGTTAATATCAGGAAAGTAGCTATATGGCTTATCACCTCTGAAAGCATCAGAAAATAAATAATGGTTATAAAGGTCGGTTAGATCAATACTAGAAATCTGTGAACTTGGGGCTCTAAGGTCGCTTGTGTCAAAAAGTAAATACTCGTTACCTCCATAAAATGCAGTTTCTTGGTCGTATTTATATACAAGTTCATTGCCTATTGTGTATTGCGGTGCAATATCTTGTATTGCTGTTGGCCAATAATAATTTTGTAAAATAGTGACTTTGACTTCTTTTTTTGGATTAATCAACTTAAAACCAGATGATTGAATGTTAAATTGAACTACTTGCTTTTCGTTTATAAATTCAAAATCTCTAGAACGCTTAACGGTGGCGGCTACACTAACCAATTCTTTATAGACTAGAAACCTACGCGAAAATTGTAATTCGTAATTACTGTTGTATACTTCTAAAAGGTAGTTGCCGCTAACTTTGAGTCGAACATTGTCGTTAGGTATGGTTAATTGGTAATTCGAATATGTTTCGAGAGTGGTATAGCTGTTTTCGTAGTCGGTAATTCTTTGGTTATCTACGCCATCTAAATATTGAGATTTTAATAAAGTTGATTTATTCCAATCATAATCACAATGAATAACCTTATAATAGTAGTCTTGCTCGTTAGCTAAAATATCATCAAATTCTAAATAAATAGGCTCGCCAATCTTAATAATAGGAAACTGATCTCCTGTGGGTCCTTTACATACAATTGATTTTATGTTATCTGGCGGATTTACTTCTTCTTGAACCTGTGCGACTATGTTTTGCAAGAAAAATAGACATATAAAATGTTTAATAAAAATTCGCATTGGTAGGCTTTTTTTTAAGTAAAGGTAAACAAAAACGATGCCTAAAAAATATACCTCGGTGTAATGTCTAAATTATGGGGTAATAATTATGAAAACGAAGTTTTTGTACTTAAATTTGCTCAAATTTTGTTAACCTAAAGGTCTACACACACATGTCCAAAGACATACGAATTAAAAAAGGGCTCAACATTAACCTTGTGGGTGCCGCAGAACAGACTACTTCGAAAGCTGTTTTGAGTAATGTTTATGCTATACAATTAAGTGATTTTCACGGAATTACCCCAAAAATGATAGTAAAGCAAGGCGCTGAGGTGAAAGCTGGAGAGCCTTTGTTCTACAACAAGAACATGGAGGATATGCTCTTTGTTTCACCAGTTAGTGGTGAGTTGGTAGAAATTGAAAGAGGGGAAAGAAGACGTATTTTGACCTTAAAAATACTAGCTGATAAAACTCAGGAAGCATTTGCAGGAGCGGCTTTAGATGTTGAAAAGGCTTCTAAAGAAGAATTGAAGACTGCTTTGTTAAAAAGTGGTTGTTGGCCGTTCATTAAGCAACGACCATATGATGTAATTGCCAATCCTGATGCTACGCCAAAATCAATCTTTATATCGGGGTATTCAAGTGCGCCATTACAGGCCGATTTGGATTATGTTTTACAGGGTAAAGAAAAACAATTGCAAGCAGCAATTACCGCGATTGGTAAGTTGACGCCTGGTAAGGTACATGTAACGGTTGGGGGTTCTAGTAATTCTCCGTTAGCTTCTTTAAAAGGTATTGAATTGCATAAAGTTTCTGGACCGCATCCTGCTGGTTTGGTTGGTACTCACATTAGCAAGTTGGATCCTATTAATAAAGGTGAAACAGTTTGGACGGTATCACCTCAAGACTTAGTAATTATCGGTGAATATTTGCTTACAGGTAAATTCAATGCTGAGCGTTTAATTGCACTTAGTGGGTCATCTGTTAAGGCGCCTAAATATTATAGTACTAAGATAGGTGCTGAGATTTCTACTTTTCTTTACGCAAGTGGTGTTAATGAGGAGAATTTTAGGGTTATAAACGGTGATGTTCTTACGGGAGTAAAAAGTAAGCCAGCTGGTTTCTTAGGGTTCTACAATAATACAGTTACGGTTATTCCAGAAGGTGACGACTATGAGTTGTTTGGATGGAATAAGCCTGTTTTTAATAAAATTTCGGCTACAAGGGCATTAACGTTTTCTTGGATGCAGCCGAATAAGAAATATGAATTAGATACGAATACAAATGGAGAGCACAGAGCTTTCGTTGTAACTGGTCAATATGAAGAAGTTTTTCCAATGGATATCTTTCCAATGCAACTTTTAAAAGCTTGTATGGTTAAGGATTTGGATGAAATGGAACAACTAGGCCTATATGAGGTGGCTCCAGAAGATTTTTCATTAACTGAGTTTATATGTATTTCCAAACAACCTCACCAGAAGATTATTCGTGAGGGGTTAGATTTATTGCAAAAAGAAATAGGATAAGAAATGAGTTTAAAAAGCAAATTACACGAACTTAAACTGAAGTATCAGGGTAAAAAGATGGCACCTGCTTTCAATGCCTTTCATACTTTTTTGTTTGCACCAGATGAAACTACCCATGCAGGTGGTACTCATGTAAAGGCTGCAGATGATTTAAAGCGTACAATGAATACGGTAATTATGGCGCTAATTCCAGTGCTATTGTTTTCAATGTTCAATGCGGGTTACCAACATTATTCTGCTATAAACGGATTTCCAGCAGATTTTTCTGTAATGAACGATTTTCTTACTTGGGATAACTTTTGGATTGGTATTATAAAGGTTCTTCCGTTAGTAGTGGTATCCTATGGAGTAGGTCTTTTGGTAGAATTTATTTTTGCTGTTATCAAAGGTCACGAAGTGGAAGAAGGGTTTTTGGTTACCGGTATGTTAGTGCCGTTAATTGTACCTATAGATACGCCACTATGGATGTTGGCTGTTGCCGTAGTTTTCGGTGTAGTTATAGGTAAAGAAGTTTTTGGTGGAACAGGAATGAATATTCTTAATCCTGCATTAACCATTAGAGCATTTCTTTTCTTCGCTTACCCAACATGGATGAGTGGTGATAAGGTATGGGTATATGGTGCACGTGAGCGTTCTGAAGAGATTTTGGCTGGCGCAACAAACGTTGACGCTTTTTCTGGCGAAACTATTCTAGGCTTCTTGGCGCAAAACAAAGGTGCCGAAATAAGCTATTCTGTATCAGATATGTTTTTTGGTTTTATACCAGGGTCTGTGGGTGAAACTTCAGCCTTTTTGATTCTTTTAGGAGGTTTGTTTTTAATCTACACCAAGATTGCTAGTTGGAGAATTATGGTGAGTGCTGTTATAGGTTCATTGGTAATGGGATTAATTTTTAATCAAATTGTCGATTTTGGCTGGGTAGCAGAATCTAGTAAGTTTTACGGTTTAATGAGTTTTGATTTTTGGAAACACTTAATCGTCGGAGGTCTAGCGTTCGGTATAGTATATATGGCAACTGATCCTGTTACAGGTTCACAGACAAATAAGGGTAAGTGGTTCTATGGCTTTTTTATAGGATTCATTTCAGTAATGATACGCGTGTTCAATCCGGCATATCCAGAAGGTGTATTCTTGGCTATCTTATTGATGAACGTATTTGCACCTACTATTGATCATTATGTTATTAGAGGTAACATTAAGAATAGAATGAAAAGATTAAAGAACGCCACTATCTACCCTAAAGATTCAGATGGTAAGGCAGAAGAACTTAAAGCTGAAACAGTTTAATTATGGCAATTAAAACAGATAGTAACGTATATACAGTAGTTTTTGCTGCTGTTATGGTTGTAGTAGTTGGGTCGATACTTGCGTTTTTGGCATCGGCACTACGACCAAACATTAAAGAAAACGAACGTTTTGAAAAACAGCAGAACATACTTTATGCGATGGGCGTAAATGAAAATGGGGATGATGCTGGTAGTGTAAACTTTATTCCTACAGATGTAGTTGAAGGTGAGTTTTCAAGTTATATTAAAGAGCAATTAGTTATTCAGGGAGACAAAATCACCCAGAATGATGAGGCTTATTTGATTGATTTGAAAAAACAATTGGCAAAAATGAAAAAAGGTGAGGAGTATAAATTGCCTGTTTTTATTGGTGAAAAGGATGGAAAGAAGTTTTATATCATACCTATGTACGGTAAAGGTCTTTGGGATGCTATTTGGGGTTTTATTGCTTTAGATGATACCATGACAGTTCAAGGGGTGTATTTTGATCATAAAGGGGAAACTCCTGGTTTAGGTGCGAATATTAAAATGCGTTATTTCATGGACGATTTTAAAGGAGAGTCTATATTAAATGGAACTCAGTATGCGGGTATAGCAGTTGCAAAAGGTAACAACGATCCATTGAACAATACAAAAGATGATAATGAAGTAGATGCCTTAGCAGGTGCTACTATCACAGGTAATGGTGTTTCGGCTATGATTAAGGAAACCGTTAAATTATATAAACCTTATTTAGAAACAATTAGAGCAAAGTAATATGGCACTACTCTCAAAAAAAGATACAAATCTTATAACGGATCCGCTTGCGGATAATAATCCTATTACTATTCAGGTATTAGGTATTTGCTCGGCATTGGCTATTACTGCAGAATTGAAAGCATCATTGGTGATGGCTGTTTCAGTAATGTTTGTTTTGGGTGCTGGTAACGTCGTCATTTCATTGATGAGGAATATCATCCCTTCAAAAATTAGAATTATTGTTCAGTTAATTGTTGTGGCAACCTTGGTAATTATAGTGGATCAAGTGCTTAAGGCATATCAATATGAATTGAGTAAAACTTTGGCCGTGTTTGTTGGTTTAATTATCACAAACTGTATTATCATGGGTCGTTTTGAAGCCTTCGCTTTGGCAAACGGACCATGGCGTTCATTTTTGGATGGCATAGGAAATTCTCTTGGTTATGGTATTATTTTGGTTATCGTAGGCTTTTTTAGAGAGCTTTTAGGATCAGGTACACTTTTTGGTTTTCCGGTTTTAGGAGATCCAATTACAAAAACAGGATTGTATTCTACGGGCTATGAGAACAACGGTTTTATGATTATACCACCAGCTGCATTGATTGTAGTAGGTATTATTATTTGGGTACAGCGCTCAAGAAATCCAGCATTGGTAGAGGAGAATTAAAAAGACATTTAATAAGAGATTATGTTAGAACATGTAGAATTATTTTTTAAGTCCATCTTTATCGATAACATGGTGTTTGCTGTGTTCTTGGGGATGTGTTCTTATTTGGCGGTATCTAAAAAAGTTGCTACGGCTGTAGGTTTAGGTGCTGCTGTAATATTCGTATTGGCGGTAACAGTACCAATGAACTGGTTGTTAGATAAATATTTATTGCAAGATGGTGCTTTGGTTTGGTTAGGTCCAGAATATGCAGATTACAATCTTAGCTTTTTATCATTTATCCTATTTATCGCAACTATTGCGACAATGGTTCAATTGGTAGAAATAGTAGTTGAGAAGTTTTCACCTTCATTATATAATTCATTAGGTATTTTCTTGCCATTGATAGCCGTAAACTGTGCGATTTTAGGAGGTTCCTTGTTTATGCAGGCTAGAGAAATAGAAACCTTAGGTTTGGCATTTAATTATGGGGTTAGTTCTGGTATTGGTTGGTTCTTAGCGATTTTAGCTATTGCAGCAATACGTGAGAAAATCAGATATAGTAATGTGCCTGCACCTTTAAGAGGATTAGGAATTACGTTTATTATTACTGGTTTAATGGGTATTGGTTTCCAAAGTTTTGGAGGTATGCTTACAGGTGGTGGTGATGAAACTGAAGAAGCTAATGAGCAAGTAATTCAGATAGAACAATTAGAGGTTGTTGAGCCAGTAAAGGAAGTAGTTGAAAAGAATACTGAAATTGACGAAAAGGAGATTTCTTATAACGACGTAAAAAAATAAATATGATTTTAGCTGCAAGTACGGGCGGAACTATACTAATAACCGTTGTCGCATTTCTAATATTATTAATGGCGTTGGTGGCATTGCTTTTGTTCACCAAACAAAAACTTTCACCATCAGGTCCTGTGACCATAACGATTAATGGAGAGAAGAAAATTGAAGTAGCTTCAGGTGGGTCTTTGTTGTCTACATTAGGTAATCAAAAAGTATTTTTACCATCTGCTTGTGGCGGTGGTGGAACATGTATTCAATGTGAATGTCACGTATTATCTGGTGGAGGTGAGGCTTTACCTACAGAAACGCCTCATTTTTCAAAAAGAGAATTAAATCATGGAGCACGTTTAGCTTGTCAGGTTAAGGTGAAACAAGATATGGAAATCACTATTCCAGAAGAAGTTTTTGGAATTAAAAAATGGCCAGGCAAAGTAGTACGTAATTATAACGTAGCATCATTTATTAAGGAATTCGTAGTAGAGATTCCTGAAGATATGAACTACAAAGCTGGTGGTTATATTCAAATTGAAATTCCACAATGTGAAGTGAAATTCGCTGACATGGATATTACGGCTCACCCAGAAGAGCATGAGACTCCAGATAAGTTTCAAGCAGAATGGGACAAATTTAATTTGTGGCCGTTAGTAATGAAGAATCCAGAAACAGTAGAAAGAGCATACTCAATGGCTTCTTTCCCTGCTGAGGGAAGAGAAATTATGTTAAATGTTCGTATTGCTACACCGCCATGGGATCGCGCTAAAAATGGTTGGATGGATGTTAACCCTGGTGTTGCTTCATCTTATATTTTCAACCTAAAGAAAGGTGATGATGTAGTTATTTCAGGACCTTACGGTGAATTCTTCATCAATGAGTCTGACTCTGAAATGTTGTATGTAGGTGGTGGTGCTGGTATGGCGCCAATGCGTTCGCATTTATATCATTTATTCAAAACATTAAGAACGAATAGAAAAGTTAGCTATTGGTATGGTGGTCGTTCAAAACGTGAGTTGTTTTACTTAGATCATTTTTACAAACTAGAAAAAGAGTTTCCTAATTTTAAATTCTATTTGGCCTTATCAGAACCAATGGAAGTTGATAACTGGAAAGTAAAAGAAAATATTGATGCTCCTGGTGACGGTTTTGTAGGTTTCATACATAATTGTGTAATTGATAATTATTTAGTTCATCATGAATCACCAGAAGATATCGAACTATATTTCTGTGGGCCCCCGTTGATGAACAAAGCTGTGCAGAAAATGGGTGAAGATTTTGGTATCCCAGATGAACATATACGTTTTGATGATTTCGGTGGTTAATATTTAAAAAACTGATATATAATAAAAAAGCCGATACTTTACGTATCGGCTTTTTTATCAAATTTATTTAAATGCATGTATTAACAGAACAAGAACTACACAATTTAGCGATGAATATTGTTGGAAAACAATTAGAAGATGCTGGGTTTGAGTTTTTAGCCGTGAATAGCGAATTACGTAAGAATCCTCAATTTGTTTGTACCAAGGATAAGAAAATGCGGTTTGTAGTTGTAAAAGCAATTGAGTACCCAGGTGACCCTAAGGATATGGAGTTTTTTATATCAGATTTGAATAAAATGAAGGAGCATGCATTAAAATTTGATGCAAGTACATTTTATGCTGGTGTTGGTTTGGTAAATGCGGCAGACCATAATTTACCGGTTTATTTAGATGAGGAGTATATTGTTGATTATGATGGTTTAGTTGAGATATGAGGAAGAGAATTTTAGTACTAAGTATTATTTTAGGATTGTTTTATTCTTGTAGCCAAAGTAATGCTGATGCGCATCGCAATGAATACAGAGGTGCTGCTTTAGGTACTTCCTATAATATTATTTCTATTACGGCAAATGAAATAGATTTTCAAAAAGATATTGATTCTGTTTTTATGGCTATAAACCATTCATTGTCTACTTATATTCCTGAATCTGATATTTCAAGGATTAACAAAGGTGATAGTACGGTTGTGGTCGATAAGATGTTTGAAGATGTATTTGCATTGTCTAAGAGTATACATGCAGCTACTGAGGGTTATTTTGATCCTACTGTGGGTACTTTGGTAAATGCATGGGGTTTTGGCCCAGAACAACAAATTACATTAGATAGCCTTAAGGTGGATAGTTTGTTGAATTATGTCGGTTTAGATAAGGTAAGTATCAATTCAGAAAAGCAGGTAATCAAAACAAATAGAAATATCTATTTAGATTTTAATGCTATTGCCAAAGGTTATGCTATAGATAGAATTGCTGTGATGCTTAATAAAAAAGAAGTGAAAAATTATTTAATTGAAGTTGGTGGTGAACTAGTTGCTAAAGGACGAAATATAATAAGCGATAAATCTTGGGTGGTGGGCATAGATGATCCACAAATGCAAACTGATAGAACTACAAAGATTTTAATTCATTTGAATGATAGGGCCTTGGCATCTTCTGGTAATTATCGAAAATTCAGAATCGACGAAAGCACTGGAAAAAAATATGTGCATACTATAAACCCTAAGACAGGTTTTACCCAATTATCTAATACGCTTGCAGTTACTATTTTGGCAGATGATTGCGCTACGGCAGATGCATATGCTACAGCTTTTATGGCTATGGATTTAGATGAAGCTTTCAAATTGATAAATGAGAATAAAAGTCTTGAAGCTTATATCATTTACTTAGATGAAAATGGGGACACTCAAGAATATTTAACGAAAGGCTTTAAAGATTTAGTAGTTAACTAATTATTTCTTGACCAGGGGTATTATTTCTCCAGTTGCTAATCGATATCGGTTAATTTCATCAGGTGTAAGTAGTTTTGTGTAATCTACTTCGTTAACTGTAAACCCTATAGTGCGTAGTTTATTAAAGTAATCTCTTCCATAAATACGAACATGGTCATATTGGCCAAAGATTTTGGCGCGCTCAACTTTATCGGTAATTGTATTATCCTCAAAGGTTTTTTCTCTTTTTAGATCTTGAGGTATCTGGAAAATTCCCCATCCGCCTGGTTTCAAAACACGATATAGTTCTGACATCGCTTTTGTGTCATCAGGTATGTGCTCTAATACATGGTTACAAAATAGTACATCAAAAGTGTTTTCTTCAAAAGGAAGGTTGCAGATATCTGCTTTCACATCTGCTAAGGGTGAATTTAAATCGGTAGTCGTATAATCAAGATTTTTTAATTTTTTGAACCTTTTATAAAATGCTTGTTCAGGAGCAAAGTGTAAAACTTTGAGAGGAGCTGTAAAAAAATTTGTTTCTTTTTTTAAAAATAACCAAAGTAAACGATGTCTTTCTAAAGATAGGGTAGAGGGTGAGAGCACATTCTCACGAGGGTTCTCATATCCATAAGGTAAAAAACTACGAAAAGTGTGCCCATCAATAGGGTCCTCATAGGTATTGCCAGAGTAGTATATTTTAAAAATAGGCTTTACTACATAACTAAGCGATATTAGAATAGGTCTAGGTATAAGATTAAGAAAAAATTTAAATATTTTCTTCATGCTCTTTACCTAGCTGTTAATAGTTGAAGAAGTGAATTCAGCTTCTTCATCACTAACTATTCCTAACGCGTCATATATATATTTAAATGTTGATAGCAATTCTGGTTTTCCATTTACAATTGCAATATTGTGTTCGAAATGAGCACTCGGTTGACCATCAGCAGTAAGTATTGTCCAACCATCTTTCAACTGCTTAATATTCCTTGTACCCATATTGGTCATAGGCTCGATAGCGACGGTCATGCCTTCAACAAATTTTTTGCCACGGCCACGTTTACCATAATTCGGCATTTCTGGGTCTTCATGCATTTTTCGACCTAATCCATGGCCTACAAGCTCGCGAACCACCCCATAGCCATGATCTTCTGTAAATTTTTGTATTGCATAACCAACATCCCCGACTCGGTTACCGACTTTAAATTCACGTATGCCTACATAAAGTGATTTTTTAGTTACCTCTAAAAGCTTTTTAACTTCGGGCGTTACTTCGCCAACTTCAAAGGTATAAGCATGATCACCATAAAAATCATTTTTTAATGCACCACAGTCAATCGATATAATATCACCTTCGACTAATGGGGTCTTATTAGGTATGCCATGTACTACCTGTGCATTAGGGCTCATGCAAAGGGAGTTAGGGAAATCATATAAACCTAGAAAACCGGGTATTGCGCCATGATCGCGAATAAAAGTTTCAGCCAAAGTATCTAATTGAAGAGTTGTAACTCCTGGTTTTACTTCGCTAGCAATCATTCCCAAAGTTTTAGAAACAATGAGTGCACTTTCTCTCATTAATTCAATCTCTTCGGCCGTTTTAATTTTTATCATAGATGTCTTGACTTTCGGTTGCTTCCGATTATTTATTTATATCAATGAATTTTGGGTCATGTACTTAGATTTTTCAACACCCATCATTTTTAGAATTGTTGGTGCAATATCACCTAAGACACCGTCATTGATATGATGAATATCTTTATCCACTAAAATTAATGGAACTGGGTTGGTCGTGTGAGCTGTATTCGGACTTCCATCTTCATTTACCATAGTTTCACAATTACCGTGGTCGGCAATAACGATAACAGAATAATTATTTTCAATCGCTGCTGAAATAACATCGTTAGCACATTTATCAACTGTTTCACAAGCTTTAATAGCAGCTTCCATGACTCCGGTATGGCCTACCATGTCAGGATTGGCGAAGTTTAAACAAATAAAATCAACATCACCCTTTTTTATTTCTGGAATAATTTTATCCCTAATTTCAAAAGCACTCATTTCTGGTTGTAGGTCATATGTAGCCACCTTTGGTGACGGGCATAAAATTCGAGTTTCACCTTCAAATGGTACTTCTCTACCTCCATTGAAAAAGAACGTTACGTGTGGGTACTTTTCTGTTTCAGCTATTCGTATTTGTTTTTTACCTGCTTTAGATAATACTTCCCCTAGAGTTTCAATGATATTATCTTTATTATAAACAACATGTACATTGTTATATGACTCATCGTAATTCGTCAAAGTCACGTAGTACAAGTTTAGTTTATGCATATTTTGCTCATGCATATCTACCTGACTTAATACTTGGGTCAATTCTCTACCGCGATCTGTTCTGAAATTAAAGAATATAACCACATCATCTTCTTTTACAGAAGCAATAGGTGTTCCGTCGGTATTAGTCATTACGATGGGTTTTATAAACTCATCAGTAATACCATTGTCATAACTTTTCTGAATAGTTTTACCTATATCGGTAGATTTTTCGCCTTCTGCATTTACAATAACATCGTAAGCTTCTTTAACGCGTTCCCAGCGTTTGTCACGATCCATTGCATAATATCTACCAATAACTGTTGCTAATTTGGTGTTCTTGTTGGCACTGAAATGAACTAAATCTTCTAAAAATCCCTTTCCACTTTTTGGGTCTACATCTCTACCATCAGTAAATGCATGCACAAACATGTTTTGAACACCAGATTCTTTCCCAGCAGTAATAAGTCCTTTAATGTGGTTGGTATGACTATGTACGCCACCATCACTAAGAAGACCTAAGAAATGAACATTCTTGTTATTTTTCTTAGCATATTCGAAGGCGCTTTTTAAAACCGGCTCTGAACTTAACGTGTTTTCTTTTACAGCTTTATTTATTTTCGCCAAATCTTGATAAACGATTCTACCTGCACCTAAATTCATATGACCTACTTCGCTATTGCCCATTTGGCCTTCAGGAAGCCCAACATTCATGCCGTCTGTCAGTAAATTTGCGTTTGCATAATTTTTATATAAACTATCGATAAAAGGTGTATTGGCTTTGTCAACTGCAGATACTTCTGGGTCAGGTGATTTTCCCCAACCATCTAATATCATTAAGATTACTTTCTTGTTCATCTTTTCTAAGGTTTTAGACTTCAAAAATACTATGTTCTGCTAAGTAATTCTATATGATTACCTACCTTTTTTAATTTGATGACATAACGCAACAAATTTTCAATTTTGAACAGTATTTGTTTGTTAAAGTTTAGTTATAACACTGTTAAGGGATGAAACAAATTAACGTGGATAGCGTCTTTTAATATATACAATATTGTATTCATCAATTAAATCACTCATCATGAAAAAATCAATTCTAACATTATCCATTGCTATACTAGCTATGGGGTCAAATTTAATGGCTAATGAAATTACACAAACTACCAGGGTTTTAAACAACGAACTAATTACGAATGTAGATGTAAGTACATTATGTAAAGCAGTGATACAAGGCGATGTGTTGACTGTAAAACGACTAATCGATTTAGGCGAAGATGTTAATCAAAAATCTTTAGGTATGACTCCTGCAATGTATGCTGCCCGTTATAATAAGGTTGAAGTTTTATCCTTATTGATAAAAAATGGCGCGAATTTGAATATGAAAAGTAATCAGGGATTTACGGTTAAGCGCTATGCTGAATTATCAAATGCAGAAGAAGCATTGGTTATTATTGAAACTGCTTTAGGTAGTTAGGAGAAATTTAAACACTAATATTTTATTAAAAAGCCTCATTGAAATTTTCAATGAGGCTTTTTAAATTACAAAATTCTACTCCAAATAGTGTTCAGGTAAAAGAGTAAAAAACGTTAAAATTCAAATCCATTTAATGCTCTATAAAAAAAAGCATATAGTGCCGCAAAAATCATTAGGGCACAAAATACAGAATAGACCTTTAAAATTATAACCAGTATTTCGGGTTTACAATTTTCGAACGCCTGCACGTATAGATTTCTAAAATGTGTAATTGTTCCCATTATAGTGTTCTTCTATGATTAAATCATAGCTATAAAGGCATTAATAAATGGCAAAATAAGCTTGGGACCTATTCCAAATGTACAAAATTATAGTTGTCGTAATACCTAGTATAGATTAAATGACCAAAAAATCCGATTAACCTTGATTTTTATATTTTGCGATTGCTTCTTTAATTTTCTCAATTCTATTTTCAGGGTCAGGATGGGTACTTTGAAATTCTGGAGTACGATTAGGGCCACCAGCTGCTTTTAATATTTCCATAACCGTAATCATTTCATTAGGGTCATACCCAGATTGAATCATAAAAAGAACGCCCAGTTCATCACTTTCTAATTCATCACCACGACCATTTTTAAGCAAGGTATTCTGGCCAATACTACCAACAATGCTACCCATGTCTCCTGCACCCACGGTAGCGCCCATTGTGGCTGTTTGCCAAGTTTGACTATCTGCAATACGTTCTGCAGAGTGTCTACCTATAACATGCCCTATTTCATGCCCTAAAACACCTGCTAGTTGAGCTTCGGTCAATTGTGAGAATAATGCATAGGTAATAAAACATTGTCCGCCTGGTAATGCAAAGGCATTTATTGTTTGATCGTCTGCAAGTAAATGAAAATCATATTTATAAGGAGTTTCTCTTGCGATACTGTTTTGCACCAATTTATTACCTACCGATTCTACAAACGATTGTAGTCTTTGGTCAGGGTAAAGTCCGCCATGTAGTTGGGCCATTTCTGGTGCGGTTTGCAAACCAATAGCAATTTCTTGGTCTGAAGTCATAGTAATATGTTGAGAGCGACCAGTATATGGGTTTTCTTCGGTATTGCTGCATTTTTGAATAAATGCAAAAGCTACAATTGCCAAACCAATGAATATTCTAATTTTCCAACTTCCTCTTCTCATGTTAATGTGTTATAGTACAGCATTCTAAGGTACAAAAAGCTTATAATAGGTTTCTGTTTATATCTAAAACATTATTTTGAATATAAGACCTTAAAAAGCCCATGGTAAAATTCTCTGCACCGTAGTAATCTTCACGAAGTAAGAGCGAAGCAATATTTTTACCTCTAAATTGCTCTAACATAGGTATTGAAATTGGAGCATAGCTATAGTGCCATGGCTCATATTTAAATCCTCTTCTTTTAGGGTCATCGGTATACACTAAATAAAAACCGTAGGTTTCAGAATGTTCATCCATCCATTTTTTAAAATCAACAAATGGTCCTTCATTTTCATATTTGTGAGGTACTAAAACATCACCTTCAACTTTTCTATACCCATCAATAACATCAATATCTGTACCCCAGTGGTGTCTACTTGTTCCAGGTATGGTAGAATATTCAATGATTTTGTCGATAGCATCAAGCGGATTCATTCCGTCATCTTCAGTATACGTTATAAATTTACGCTCAAAAATTGCCTTTTGACGCTCATAATCTCTATAGCTAGAAACAATTTTAAGATCTATACCATCGCTATATGCTGCCTTTTTCATTTCTAAGAAGGCATCGTGTGCTTCTTTTCTTAGGTTAATACCTTTCCCGAATAATTCAATATCCTCTTTGCCCATGAGTTCAGAAATTGAATATTCATAGTCTTGTTGTAAAAAGATTGAAGGGGCAAGGCCAACTGCTAAGGCTACTGTACTACTCTTTTGGATAAAATGTCTTCGCTTCATGTGTTAAAAATAAGATTTTAAGCTATGACCTTTCCTATTTAAACGCTAAAAAAGTCATTGCACTTTAATATTCAACTATCGAGCCAAATATAAAAAGCCTTGGTAATTTAAATCTTCTTCAGGTATATTTATGGTGTAAAAATAAACACCAATAGGTAACCCTTTTTCGGCGCCGAAAGGGATATTATTTAAATTTGAGAACCCTTTAAATTCGTCTGTGTAGTTGGCCATTTCAAAAACCTTAATACCATAACGGTCATAGATTTGAACAAAATTACTATCGAAACTCTGTAGTTCTTCTACAAAGAAAGAATCATTTACACCATCTCCATTTACCGAAACAAAGAAATTATCGAGGAAAATAACATCTTTTGATAAAGGTTCATAAGGCGCTTTTGATACCCCAAGGGTTATAATCTCATAATCATCTGGTATGAATGAGGCTGTGGTTATAAATCCTTCGTTCAATGAGCCTACTGGTGTGCTACCAACAAGATTTGTCCATCGTTCAGAATTTTTATTCCATCCTAAAGGTATAATTAAGGTAACGTCATCGGTTAGCCCTACCATTGCGCTTCGTTGGTTCCAACTTAGGGTAATTTTTGATGGAATCGTACCTTCTAATCGCCAAAATTCATTGGTACTAACACTTTCAACATCTAAATCTGTTTCAAAGGTGTCGTAAGAATTTAAAAATGAAATTGGGTTATTAGCATTTTCAAAGAAATAGGCACTTTTTGCGAATAGGTTAACGCTTTCTGAGTTAATAATTAAGGGTCTTAAAAATTGACTATCTCCAATAGGAAAGGCAAAATCTTGCTGATTGGTAATTGCTGCATACCCTTCTATTTTAGAAAAATCATTTTCACCAGTGTAGAACGAATTATCTAAAAAAGTATAAAAAATAGAAGGTTGGGTTAGGGGGGTACGAATGTTACCCAATATGAAATTGGTATTGTCGCTATTTGCTACACCTATTTCTAATTGGAGATCATTTTCTAATGCAATTTCTACATCATAGAATTGAGGGGTTAATGTACCAGAAATTGTTAATAATTGTGTACCATAAAAACCTGCTAAACCAAGGTTGTTGTCTAATGGAGATTCATTGATGAGGTTGGTATGAAAACCAATACTACCACCCTCATGTATACGCAGGTTGCCATTATTGTATAGGGCAGTTTGGGCAGATGCTTTTGCCGCTAAGAGAATGAAAAGAAGTGAAAGTTGCTTTTTCATTATTCTTTTGTCTTTTCTAACAATAGTTTCTTTATTTCTTCCATTTGGGCTTTAAGCGCTTCTACCTCAGTAGCCATATTTTTGTTGGAGGACTCCAGCTCCTTTATTTTTTTTTCTTGCTCAATGGTGTGAAGAAAAAGTTCTTCTATTTTTTCGAGGTTGATTCTCGAAGCTTCACCTAAATCCCAAAAGCCTTGTTCTTTTATCGCTGCCACAGATTTTATGCCTGGTAAGTGATTATTTTCTTTTACAAATTCTTCAATTTCAGATAAGTTTGTAAACTCATATTCAGGGTTTAAAATAGAATTGCCTAAAAAGTATTTTTGGAAAACGTAGTCGGGGTGTAAATTATTAACACCTCTAAACACTGTTCCTGTGACAAATATGTCGTTGTTGGCAGTTATATCAGTACCAGTTATATTGCCGGTAGTAGTTATATTTTGCCCACCAAAATTTGGAATAATTTTAGTGCCCTCAATGGCCGCAGTTGGCGAAACATCCTCATTAATTATAGTAAAATTTTGAATCTCATCAGTTGCAACACCACCTGTCTCTATTTCTGATTGACCAACGGCATCAATTCTAATTTCAGATGCATCAACTGAATCAGGTGCTAAATCGGATGCGGTAATGGAGTTGTCGATAATTTGACCAAGGTTACCTCCAGAGATAGAGCCGTCAGCAATTACTGTTGCTGATGTTGGACCTGTTACTTGCCCGGCAAGATTGTCCACATCGAACGCCGTACCGTTTAGGGTAAGACCATTGCCGCCAGTATAGGCCGTTCCACCTGCATCCGCTGCCGGGGCCCAATTG
>TARA_R110002074_G_scaffold373069_1_pt1 | contig 42069 bp, 37 predicted proteins | sample TARA_R110002074 | Tara Oceans TARA_R110002074 (sample SAMEA4397215) | marine metagenome | biome: Polar Biome; feature: [MIX] marine epipelagic wind mixed layer (ENVO:01000061); material: water (ENVO:00002006), including particulate matter (ENVO:01000060) such as... | depth 10-100 m | reverse complement strand
ATAAAACAAGAAGTGGCGTATCACTTGGTTAATAAAGAGTTTATTTCAGTTGTCGATTTTGGGCGGGCGGGCCGATTTATCACGCCTGAAGCCTTGGCGTCATTTAAACGAGATTATCGGTTCACTTCTCACTTAAATACCGAAAGTTCCACATCATCTCGCCAGATAATTAAGGAGCTTGAAAAGGTGGGTGTTAAGCCAGTATCAGGGCCTTCGGTAGACGGCGGAAGGCAGTATCTTTATAGGACTGTTGATATCAGTTGGAGCGATTTGTGAAGTGTTTTTCAAGTTGTACGATGTTTCGGCAAGATATCCATCAGACTTAAATGCTGTAAACTTATCATAGTGAGTCCACGTAACTAGATTTAGTTGATCTGGATAAGCTAAATATTCCAAATTTTTACTTTGTTCATCATTTTCTGAATTCTAGGTGCTTTTTTGTAATTCTAAAAGTCAAGAAGGCAGCGTCTCCTAACAATCAAAGTGCTTTGGTCAGTGATACGTAACAACTTAACTAGCCTTCAAAAACTTAGCTTTATTCAAATAGCTGTTCATACGTATTATTCTCTTTCGCCTCATTTTCCCTATTCTTTAGAACCGACTTTTCGATGAGAACAAGCTTGATCTTAGCAAGCTCACGCACTTCCCTTGAGTCGTGTTCCAGGAGCTCGGCAAACGCTTTTGATCGGTCTTCAAGAATTTTCGCAAGAGACCCTTCCCACCCGCCAGTAGGCAAAGTATGCTTATAAATCGTCTTGATTATATTAATCTTATCTTTAGCCACTTCTAGAAGTATTTTGATATGGTCACTGAGCATGACCTGCTTCGGATTATTCAAGGACTTATCTTCTTTGTCAGTGGGCGAGTATGAAGAAACTGCATCTGCAACTTTTTGAATCCGATCTTGATTTCCATTACACCATTTCACTAAACGATCGACTGGCACAAGGTTCAACGGAAACTGATTTTGAGGCCCTAGCGCCCTGAAAAACGAATCCACAAGCCGCCGTTCTTTTTCGTCGCCGGTAAAAACTCGGTTCAAAACAAGTTCAGGGAAATTCTCGACTAGAGCAATAATTATTTTATCTAGTTCAAAGCTATGGAGACGGAAAGACTCGACACCTTCACAGAGTAACCTGACGATTTCCTCAATCTCGTTGTCTGGCGCAGAATCGGATAAACACTCATTTACCACCCGAGCAATCCCGCGCAATCGATCCATGTTAATTTCGTCTCTGGGCATCGAAAGCAGCTTGCGAATTGCTCTTCGCCCAGCGGACCGTATTGTTTCGCTCGGCATATAGCCACTGTCTTTATCGGTAAAAAAACGCATGCCAAGTATATCAAGTGTAGAAGAGACGCCCCCCTCTAGCTCATTGAGTGCTGAAAGAATTTCAACCAGGTCACTGTCTGAAATCGCCTCATGTATCCGACCATTGCTTATGTGCTGAAATCGCCATGCTTCGAGCTCTCCGGTGCGCGCTAATTCAAGAAGCTTTTTTGCTCCCCAAGGTGCTATCGGGGTTGCCCCCAATAGGTAAACAAAATGCGGCTTTAGTTCCTGCACCTCCAGCACGCGCTCTTGGAGCTGCCGAGCCAAGTTCGGGTTTTCGGCGTGAACGCCATGGATAAAGCCGTTGAACAAGATGGGCTGAATGAGTTCCAGCTCTTGCTTTTGCATGAGGGCGACAAGGAACTCAAATGTTGAGTTTTGATCGGCACTCCCTCTGGCAACCCCCTCACCGAATGACGAAAGCGCATCAATGTGTTTTTTCCAAAGCCGTGGTGCCAATTTTTCAAGGTATTCAGGCTCGAAAGCAGCAAGTTCACCCAATTTGACTATCTTTTCGTGGATGACTTTTGAGTTCTCAGTGTGGCTCCCACCTTTCAATTCTGTGTGATCCCAAGTATTTGTGAGCGCGTAAGCCTCCATTTCTGAATAAGGGTCAGACGGAGCAGTCAGGCGCTCAAGTTCTTTAAGCCTGGTGAGAAGCTTTGGAAGGTGTTCCTTTCCGTCATAATGGATCGTTTGTTTAATAGACCGCCACATTTCGGGCCAGCTTCCACCAATAATATGTTCGCGAACAATTTCCTCAAGAACGTCAAAGCATCCAGCAAAAGACCACAACCCCCGAAAGTTATCCGCAATTAGTCCTTTAGCCCACTTTTTGGACACTTCATCGTTCGACGTCAAAACAGGTTTCAAAAGCATAATGAAGCCCATGTACCAATCCAGTTTCTCTGCATTTGTTTTCGGCCTCCAACCATGGTCCCTTTTTCGAGCACCAAAATCAAATGTGCCGAAGGACGTCCAATGAGATGCCTCGAATGCAGAACGTAAGAGCTCGCCAGCAATCTCCAGATGCCTCAGATTGCCAGAATTTAACAGGTGATTAAGATAAGCCTGTCGTCGTGCAGGTGAGGCTTGCGTTCCTGAAAGGTGCAACGAAAAAAGATGCCGAAGTTGATCAACTACGCTGTTGTTATTCTCGCCTGCCTTTTCCGTTACGGCAAATTTCAGGATTATGTCGACAGCACGATCAAAGCTCTCATCCTCATATGCAAGCTGACTCAACAGTTTTACAAACATAGAAAAATGTTTATTGCTTCTTGAGGCAAACATAGGATCGGCCGATGCTGTCTCGATTGCAGTCAGCACGGCGTCAGGAAAGACTGGACTAATGAAGCGAAGTGCAGCGAGGTGGCCTTCATCACAAGAGGTGACATCATACAGCGGCCCTCCTGGTTGGATCCATGTATCCACCAGTCTGCGCGCTGGTTCAAAATCATGTAGATAACCAAGCCTATGTGCGCACGACTTGAACAATCGCAAGTTCTCTTGCTTGAAAAACTCTCTGTTTATTTCAGCCGAGGTGATGTTCTGGAGAGCTTTTTGTGCAAGGCGGTTGGCCACCGCGTGCGGCAATACGGCTCGCCAGTTTCCACGTGGCTGGGATAATTGCCTCTGTAGAAGCTCTACATGGCTTTGGTATAGAGTTCGACGTTCCAAACCGCTCACAGCTGCCAGAACACCCAATTCGTCATTAAATTCTGATTCGGAAACGTTGAATGAATAGACTAGAGATAGAACTTCCGCGCTTTTTAGCAAGCTCTCAGAAACTACTTTCCTCTGACTGAAAAGCCTCTGAAAAAGCTCCTCGTCAGAGAAGTTTGTAAGAGTGTCATCTGCATCGGATCGACTAGCCAATGCAAAGGCCACACGAGCATTGCCACCCGAAAATTCAGCAATTTTGTCCGCATTTACATGGCCCAAGATTGGAAACCTATTTTGGACAAGTTGGGAAACGGTCTTCTCACTCGAAGGTTCTAGGAGAATTACTTCTGTCTCTTCTGGCCGATCATCCGAAATATCATATTCGATTGTTAGAAGGCTCACCTTTGCACTATTCGATGACACTTGTTTCTGTAGCTTACGATGAACGTCTGGAGGGCAATTATCCAAGACCACGTAAGTAGCAAGGTCGTTGGCAATCAGGTACGAGACCAGTTCAGATGCAGTGGGAGTTAAGTCATCTCCGAGGTCGGCATAGATTACATTTGTCGCTGGCAGTGCATCTTTACCAAAGTCGATTTCAAAAAGCGCCTGGGCAAAGCGTGTCTTACCAACCCCTGATAAACCCATTATTCGAACTGTACTGCCAGGGCAACGCAACCTTTCGCGTGTCAAATTGATGCCATCAGCGATTGATATGGGTTCTTTTCGATGTGAGTTCGCATCTATCACGCAGGGGTGATCATCAACCAAAAACTTATCATCTTGCTGAGGCGGTGTTGCCGCCCACCTTCCAAATGGCATCCAGCCTGATAGGGGCCTGCCTAATCTCGAACGGGCCCATAAAACGACCCCTGGATGTTGCCTCAACCATGTAGCAAGCCTATCTCTCCCATAAAAATCAAGTAGGAGGTCATCTTTGTTTGGCAAATGCTCAACGGCCTCGTTCATTCCAAGTAGTCGATTTGAGAGCATCTTCGTTGTGCAGTCATCTTTACCGCTGACAATAATGTAGGCCCCTTTTTTCGAAACCAAATCGGCAATGACTGGCTTTACATTGCCTTTGTACTGCATCTCCTTCGTACAAGCGGCTCTGCCCATCGTGTTTTTCTTTACTTGAAAAATAGTGTTGGTACAAAGAACAAAACTAGGATCCTTAAAAGGAGAGGCGCTTTTCACGTGCACGTCAATACCATCATCTGCTGCCTCCTGTGCTCCACCCCAGAATACACAAGATGGTTGAATTGATTGGCTAATTAATTCGGCCTCGCACAACCGACCTACCATTTCTCTCAGATCAGCATCAGTAAGAGTCGACAAATCAGCTGGTTCAAGTTCAAAAAATATCATTTGTTTTTCCATGTTTCTCTAGCCAATTTTTCAGAGCGAGCGCTTGAAACATTACATGGGCTCTATTGAAGACATTTCGAGAGCAAATCGCGTAAGACTCCTGAGTGAAGGGGATGGTTAACATTACTAATTAATCTGCACAATATATGATTGGAATTGCATTCATATCTTTAACGGCGTGAGCAAATGATGAAATAATCCAAAGTAGCTGAATGATATGTCCTGGGACCACTTTTCCACGTTGAATTTTTGAAAATTCAGCCGTCACTTCTGATTTAGAGAGAAACGAACAACTTAGAATGCACTTTCGATGAAGCTTATAATCTTTTAGCAGTTCATTTAAATAGCTTTCAATTACTACTAAGTTCCCTTTTCGCACTCTCGTGATGCTAGTATTTATGCCATTATTTATATATGTTTTTGATAATTTACCGGTGATACGTTCGACCATTTGTTCTTTTGTGAAGTACATATTTCCCAAGTTCTTGATGCCTTGCCCGACCACATCATGAAGATTACTTGCTGATGTGCTAGCACTACCATGTTTAGAATGTATAAAACTAATGTTAGATTCAGCCTTGTTAAAAGTTATATGGTCTGCCCACTCAATGCCTAAATCATCACAAAGGATGTAATCATCGCCTTGATGTAATCTCTCAACGACTCCGAACATTGAGTCGGAATTAAAATCTGTGCAGGTGTTGGTAAAGCTGCCTTTTTCTGACGTAACAGAGGGGATTTCAGTCTTCGGGTGTAATATTTCTAGGATGCTGTTTATTTCAGAAATCCCTGAAGAATCCTCGAAACAAGAGCCCATAAAATACATGTATTTGGGGTCAGTAAATGTAACACTGTAATACCCATTTTTGACAATAAATCTCTGTAAGGTAACTTCTTTACCATTTTCGATAATTCGAAATTGAGTTAGAGTTTTAGATTTTAGCGTTAAGCTTTTTTCATTTTTCCTAAGTTGTGTGCAGGCCTCTCTTCCAATCACCTTACAGTCAGAATCAAGCTCATATACATTCTCAAGAGCCGAAAATAGTTTATCTCTAACCCTAGTTGATATGCCAATAGTTCCATTTCGAGAGGTCTCGTACTTTAAAACAAGAAGATCCCTATCAATTCTTTCAACAAGAGACGTGCTTTCTATAAGAATGGCGCTAGGAGCACATATGTTTAATACATCATTTAATTCAGCTTTTTTTGCAAATGAATCAAGGAAATAATTACTATTAGATGAGTTTCCAAGTTGTTCGACTTGTTCTTTTACCCATATGGCAATTTCGTCGAGAGATTTCCGCTGGGATGATTCAACAAGGCGCCCCGTGGCAGAAATTGCTTTTGTGATAGAACCTTGTCTCAGCTTTAAATAATACGGAATAGATCTCCCTGCTGCGTGAGTAGAAAGTAGTCCTTTTAAATCAGTGGCCTCATAAGAACGAGCCTTCATAGCCCGATCTGATATAGTCATATTTCTTAAAGCGATTTTTTGAAACTCAACATCACCATCATCAAATGTACCCGTCAAACATCTACTGTCAACTAATGTAAAATGCTCCTCGAGCAGGTCAGATATATTTGCGCAGCTCTTTTTAAACACAGCTAAATAATTTTGATACTCTATGAGTATGAGGAAAGCGTAAACCCTATCTTCGAGCGTTTCATCAAAAAAGTAAACTGGGCGAACAGAGGGAAACACTCGAATTGAGCACTTGTAGTTTAAATCAGATTCAATTACCTCACGGTTTTCTCTGAAAGAATCCACGACAAACGGTGTGCTAGTGTCCATATTGTTAGCAGCAGCAACAAGAATGCCGTTTATGATTGAATCATTTATTACATTCTTCGGAATATAGAATTGGGTGTTCTTTGTAAGTTTTAATTTTTCAGACAAAACTCGATACCTCTTTGTAGTGCTAATATTTAGGTTAAGATGCGCTCGTTTTTATGGCATTTTTTTGAATCTTTTGTTTTCATGAGGTCGCAAGACTGATGCTTGATGCAAGTGTTTTACTGACCAAATTTGTAGCACTCTTAGCTACGTTGTCTAAAGCTTGCTGCATGTTTCATGGCTACCCGAGTTTGAAATTCAAAAAAACCGGCTTTATCAAGCCAAATAATGCTTTGGGCATATAACTCATCCAAAAGCTGCATTACCAAATCATTAAAAACAAAATCAGCGAGAACAGGGTCCGATAAGTACGGGTTTTTTTATATGAGGATTCCCTGCCATTCTTATACATAGATGGGATTATTGTTCTGAATATTTAGCGGTTTGATAGGGAATATCCGCATATATATTTAAGGTTCAATATGCCTACATTTAGGGTAGGCACTACAAGCTATAAAATTATTGCCCTTGTTTGAGCCCTTAGTTGCTGTTCTGGTAACTAGATTTGATGAGCATTGAGGGCATGTTTTTTCTGCAGCTATCTCAGTTTCTTTTGTTAGAGCGGCCTCAGTGGGTGCGGCTTGCATTTTGGTGTCGTCGAAGGCCGTGTTAAGAAAAATCTTATTTCGAATGTTAGCAACGCTGTAATTATCACTGGCTTTAAATCGATGTAGTGTGAGGCCTGATTTATTGCATGCCCCCTCGACAAACAGGTCTCTTTCTTTTTGTTTGTTTGAGTTGTGAGATTTATCGTCTAGTTCTACGACGCAAATAATTGAAAGGTCCGTGGGCTCGCACAAAACGTAATCAAAATGCTTTCTGGATATTTTATTAAAAGAGGTTTGCCAATTGCTCTTATTAAGTCCAGCTTCAGGTTCTAGAATATCGGCTATTCGAACTTTGCCAAATACAATTGCTGTATCACCAGCGGCCATTGCTAGAACACCATAAAAAGAGCGTTCTGCAGCGGAGAATAACGGGCCTTTGGTTATATATGGATAAAGCTCAACCGGAGTAGGTGACTTTTCAGATAGAAATGAAGGTTGGTCAACGCCGTAAACGTACCCTGGCAGGCGGCCTTTAGGTTTAATCTTGAAAAAGACAACGATAACTAATATTAAGAAGACCAAAAAGATTAACAATTCCATGTCTATCCTGTTCCCGTGTAATTATATGCAAAGGCTGAATACTGACAGGTTTGTTATGAAAAGGCGAACGTGCGGGCCCTATTATTTAAGACTTAGAGTTTTTAACTGTTACCAACTGGTTCTAACCGTTCGTCTGGAGATGACCAGTTAGCGAGAGCTTCTAGTGCATTGGTGCTACTCAGGGATTGTTTTGCCAAATTTAAGCGCTCACGGAGAACGGATTGATTTTCAGGCGACGCTAGAGATATTTCAGCTTGAATTGCATTAATAAATGCTTCAATCTTTTTAGATTCTGACCATTTTTCGATGATACTAAGCAGCTCTTGTCGGCTTTCTTCCTCTGATTTTTGTTTCTTGAGTATGGCCTGTTCAGCTCGGTATTGCTTTTGATGTTCTTTATATTCTATACGGCGTTGCTCATCTTTCCTCTTAGCTTCGAGTTGTAGCTCAGATATTACGGCTGCGTGCTGATTTAATTCCTTAGCTATTTTATGGCCAAGTGTTTTAATGCTTCTATCCGAAGGAACTTCCCAATAAGTAGACCAACTTGTACCGTAGTATGGTGAAAAGGCCTGCACGCAGAACTTACCTGAAGGGAATGTATGGCTCGTGGTCCAAGAATAAATGTCTCTGCTTTCCTTGATTGCTCGTGGATCCGATAGAGGAAGGTATTCTCCGTTCACGTACCGAGCTTCAATGGTTTTACTTAACTCTAAAATGGTTAGGCCAATGGGGACGCCACCTACATAAACAATAGTGCGGCGATCTGGAGACCAAGAATATGAATGATAACCAGTAGGTGGTTTTATTAACTTATCAACGCTATGGCGGCAAAAGCGCTCACTCGCCGGCGGAATGATTACTTTATGGTCAAAGTCCTCAAGTGCAAAGAAAAACTGATTGGCTATATTTAAAGCAGTGTCTAAACCCTCTTTTGAGACCACTATATCCACTAAGATACGCTTAAAGGGCCTAAGGTAGCCATCATCTGAATTACGAGTACGTGAAAAATGCTCTTTAGCACCACGAATAATAGGGTGTAACGAGGGCCTGTCTAATACTTTCTTAGGTGTGTTGCGAGGCTTTAAAGCGGTAGTTGGCCTAGATGTCTTTATTTGAGGAGCCTGGTTGTATCGATCCCATTCGGTTTCATAGCCTAGTTCTACATCTGGGAGAGGTGGTTTATGTGGAGGTTTACCTGCGGCTACTTTTGCCCAATATCCCGCTGCTGGACGCGGAACATTTAGCCGGGTGTAAATTCTAGCTAAGTAACTAGATGAAACGCCTAGTTTCTTCCCAATGGAGGTCATCGGCTCGGCCCAAGCTAACTCATATAATGCCTCTCTGCTAATGGGCTTCTTATCTTGTTTGTTCGGCTCTTCTGATCTACTCATGAATAATGCCTCCAAAGTTGGATTTTTATTACAGTTTATTGCGAAGTAAAAATATTTAACACCCGAATCTTATCAAAAGGAAAGAGTTTCAATGGAAGCCCCTTGCTCATTAAGTTAGGGTTTTACGAAAGGTGGTGCATGTGCAAAAAAGCTCGTTGTGATACCATTAAGGTATATTAAATGCGTTATTTCTTCTAATTAAGGTTGTTTAGCAGAAAAAAGCCGTCGTTTAACTTGTTGATATTATTTGGCTATTTCAAGTGAGTGCGAAATTTTAAGAATTTTGGACGTTTTGAGTCATTTAAGGCGAGAAACACGTGTTTTCGTGTCTCAGCTTAAATGAGAAAACGTAATGAAATCAGTGGGTGGAAATTCACCTTCAATGAGAACCAACATTAGCATTTTTCTGGCTTGCATTCGAAATGAATCGTGCAAAGAAGAAAAAATAAAGTTTTAAATAAGGGAAAAGCAGTCCCTGGTTAATAATCAATTAACTATCTAAAATTGCCTGGGTAACAAACGGCTTACCCAGGCAAGTTCCTTTCTGGATATTCCTTTCTTATTCTTAAATAGGAAGTGGAAAATAAATTTCATCGCAACCAATATGCCCTTAAGAGGTTGATAGGGAGCTTAAGTATAAAAACTCAAGAGGTTGGGTTGGTGTTGATGAGAAGAAGCTGTGACAAGCTTTATATAAAGCTTGTTTTTGGGACAATCAGCAAAAATTTCAGTTTTCTAGTGCGTGATAGGCTACAGCGAATGAAAATAACGCTGCCGATATCAGTACAACTTTTTGTTGATGATGGGCCAGGTTGTTATAAAAAGGCCGCTAAAATAAGCGGCCTTTTTATTCGTTACAGAAACAATGAACGCTTATTTAATAAATAACATTTCATGGTATTTAGCTAAAGGCCAAAGATCATCGGCCACTTCACATTCAAGCGCGTCAGCGTGAGTTCTTACCTCAAGCATTAGAGGGCAAATCTGTTTGGCGCTGAACTGTAAGTGCTCTTCAATAGAAGCAAAGCCATGAGTCTCTATAGCGGCACTTAGCTTGGAAACAGCGGCCATCATTGCATTAAGCTCAGCGGCGGTTTTTTGTATGCCTGTGCTGTCGAGTTCAATACCTTGGTCAGCCATGCTTGACTGGGTTAGAGATAAATCTGCAAGATGCCGGCTAGCAGCGGGAACGATTAAGGTTTTTGCCATATTGATAACGAGCTTGGCCTCGACCTCAATAGAAAGAATGTACTGTTCAGAATACACTTCATAGCGGCTGGCTAATTCAACGGGAGAAAGAACATCAGTGGTTGAAAATAACTCAATGATGGAGTCATCACAAAAAACGGGTAAGGCCTCTGCCGCTGTTGGCAGGTTTTTAAGTCCGCGTTCTTCAACGGCCATTTTGTGCCATTCAGCGGAATAACCATCACCACCAAAGACGACATTGCCGTGTTCATTCATAAGCTGCTGAAGAACAGAAATAACGGCTTCAACCTGGGTGCCTTTTTTTAATTCAACTTCGAGTTTTGCAGCAATCCAGTTAAGAGAGTCCGCGAGAATCGTATTCATAGCAACTAAAGGACCTGACACTGATTGAGATGAGCCTACCGCACGAAACTCAAACCGGTTGCCGGTAAATGCAAAGGGAGAGGTGCGATTACGATCGCCGGGGTCACGGTCAAAGCGTAAGATTTGGCTTAAGCCTAAATCCATTAAACCGCCTTCATCTGACGCAATCAATTTACCTTCTTTAATGTCCTGGTAGACTTTCTCAAGCTGCTCACCTAGGTAGACTGACAGAATGGCAGGAGGGGCTTCGTTTGCGCCTAAACGATGATCATTTGCGGCAGAAGCGATAACGGCACGAAGTAAAGGGCCGAATTTATGGACGCCACGAATAACCGCGCCGCAGAATAATAAAAAGTTTAAATTATCGTGTGGTGTTTTGCCGGGATCAAGTAGATTGCCCTGGGTTGAATTGCCAACCGACCAGTTAACGTGTTTACCAGAACCATTGATACCCGCGAACGGCTTTTCATGCAACAAGCAAAGAAAGCCATGCTTTTTTGCAGTCGTTTTTAATAAGGTCATGGTCATTTGCTGATGATCGGCAGCGACGTTTGCGGATTCGAAGTAGGGTGCCAATTCAAACTGGCCTGGTGCAACTTCGTTATGGTGTGTTTTAGCGGGAATACCCAGTCTGTAGAGCTGATCTTCAAGGTCTTGCATGAAAACTTGTACGCGAGCAGGTATGGCGCCAAAATAATGATCGTCAAACTGTTGTCCTTTGGCTGCTGGAGCTCCGAATAATGTGCGACCAGCCAGTAATAGGTCGGGTCGACTATTAGCAAAATTACTATCAACAAGAAAGTATTCCTGCTCTGCTCCACAGCTTGAATTAAGTGCAGCAACATCGGTTTCGCCCATTAATGAAAGTACTTTTTGTGCCGCATCGTTCATCGCTTTATTTGAGCGCAACAAAGGTATTTTCTTATCCAGTGCTTCGCCAGTCCATGACATAAAGACACTTGGGATCATTAAGGTTGAGCCATTATCGGTGTGCATGATGTAAGCGGGGCTTGAAGGGTCCCAGGCGGTATAACCACGCGCCGCGTTGGTCATTCTTAAACTGCCGTTCGGGAAAGATGAGCCATCTGGCTCACCCTTAATCAATAAGCTGCCGGTAAACTCAGTAATGGACACACCTTCTGGGTTGGTGATGATGAAACCATCGTGTTTTTCAGCCGTAATATTGGTCATCGGATAAAAAATATGGGAGAAAAACTTAACCCCTTTTGCTAAAGCCCAATCCTTCATCGCTGCGGCAACAATATCGGCGGTCGCCGCGTTTAATGGCTCGCCCGTTTGTACGGTCTTTTTAATGGCTTTAAAAGCGGATTTTGAAAGACACTCTTCCATCGTGGATAAACTGAAAACATCACAGGCCCAAATTTCTTTTAGCGATTTAGGTTTGTCGACGGCGATAGGCTCACGGTTTGTTATTTGATAAATTGCTTGAAGACGTGCTTCGTTTCCACTCATTGTAATTTCCTATGGTTAAATTTATAAACAAAGGCCCGCTTAAGACCAGCAAGCGGGCGTATTAATCAGTACATCCATTAAGTCAGCAAAAAACATACCAAGATAACAAGCATAAAATAAACAGAAGCACCCCAGGAAACACTTGTAACATATTGAAACTAAACTAGTTTATATAAATGCGAAAACAAGAGCGCAATATAAGCGCACCTTAATAGCGCGCCCGCTCTATTAAGGTGCGAAAAAGATAAGTTTTGGTTTAATCAGTTTCAAGGGTCGCGGTTACAGATATTTCGTCCATCTTGCCTTCAATCCAGTTTTCAGCCGCTTGATTAAGCTCTCTTGCTGACATTGTGCTGCTGTCTATCTTCGGGCCAATGCGAACCTGAATCGTGCCTGGGTATTTTATAAACGCTTTTTTGGGCCAATATTCCCCTGCGTTATGCGCCACAGGTATGATCGGGTAGCCTGATTTTTCGGCTAATAAGGCGCCGCCCACCATATACTTACGCTTTTCGCCGGGTGCGGTTCGCGTTCCCTCAGGAAAGATAACGACCCAACGGCCGGTTTTTAAACGATCGGTGCCTTGCTCAATAATTTGTTTGAAGGAGCGGCTTTTTTTAGAGCGGTCGATGGCGATAGGTTGGGTCAGGGCCAACGCCCAGCCAAACAGAGGAATCCATAATAGCTCACGTTTCATTACCCAACATTGTTCGGGGAAGAGGGCTTGTAGAGCAAACGTTTCCCAGGCAGATTGATGTTTGCAAAAGATAATACCGTTACCTTTAATATTTTCTTTACCTATGACCTGGTAGTCCAGTTTGCAAATAACGTTAAGTGCTTTGATAACGAGCTTGGCCCACGAACTGCTAATCGCATAACGGATACGGTAAGGGAAAGCGAAAAAAATCAGTACTAAGGGGGCGAAAATAAATAGAGTTAAAACCTGAAAAATAAAGAACAGAGTTGAGCGTAAGGAGAGAATTAAAATATTAGGCGAGGATGGCTTTGGCGGCGTCATATAGGGTCTCATATATTGGATAAGGCAGCGCAGGGTTCTGTTGTCGGGTCTTTTCACCCTTGCCGGTTAAAACAAGTATGGCTTTGGCCCCAACGTGTGTAGCCGCCTGAAGGTCACGCAAACTATCGCCAATGACAATAGAATTCGTGAGCGTTATCTGGTTTTTGTATGCCAGCGTTTTTAAAAGCCCCGCTTTAGGTTTGCGGCAGCCGCATTCGTCTTCAGGTTTATGCGGGCAAAAGGCTATATCGACGATTTGCCCTCCAGCCTGTTGTACTAGGTTACTCATCTTGCGATGCATAGCGTCCAGAGTCTCTAGTGTGAAAAAACCACGGCCAACCCCGGACTGGTTTGTGGCAACAAAAATACGGTGCCCCGCCTGGTGTAACAGGGCAATCGCTTGAATGCTGCTATCTATCGCTATCCATTCGGCCTCACTTTTTACATAAGCCTCACTATCCAGATTGATAACGCCATCGCGATCTAAAATAATATCTTGGCATTGGGTTGATTTGTGGTTCATGATAAATCGTTTATATCATTGATATATCGGCAATTTTAATAAAATTAGAGTGGATATTGGAGAGTAACGCTAAGCGGGAATTTCTTAGATTTTGGTCTTCTGCCATGATAAAAACGTGTTCAAAAAAAGCATCAACAGGCTCTTTAAGCGCCGATAAAAGCTTAAGTGCCTGAATGTACTCCCGTGCTTCAATTAGTGGGCTTACTAGTGCTTCAATGCGTTGTAATTGCTGGTGTAGCTCTATTTCTGCAGCGTCCGTTAACAAAGAAGGATCAAATTGATTCGAAATATTGGCGGGGGCTTTTTTTAACAGATTTTGAATCCGTTTATTAGCCTCGCTCAGACTGGCGGCTTCATCGAGTTGGGCAAAGTCTTTTACAGCGAGAAGGCGCTGCATAAAATCACCAGGCTCTGAACAGCCGATATTAGCAACAGCACTAAAGTGATCGGCCGAAAAGCCGTTATTCAAGCAATAGCCTTTAAGGCGATCTAGTATAAAGTTAAATACTTGATCTTTGGTGCTATTTGCATCGAATGTGTGGCTAAATTGCGCACAAGATAGGTTTATTAGCTCTTTTAGGTCGAGCGTGAGGCTGTTCTCGATAATGATGCGCAAAATCCCCAAGGAGGCACGGCGTAAAGCAAAGGGGTCTTTTTCACCCGTCGGCAGCAAGCCAACGCTAAAAATTCCGACTAGCGTATCGAGTTTGTCGGATAAGGCGAGAACTTGCCCTGTTTTAGTCATTGGTAGAGCGCCACCAGATTGTTTGGGTAAGTATTGCTCTTCTATTGCGCTGGCGACGTCTTGTGGTTCGCCATTTTGCACGGCGTAATAACGTCCAATAACGCCTTGCAGGCTGGCAAATTCGCCCACCATATCGGTCACCAGGTCGGTTTTACTGAGTTGAGCAGCGCGCGTAGCAAGCGCTACGTCACAACCGAGTAACTCTGCGAGCGTTGCAGCTAATGCTGCTACGCGCTGAGTTTTATCTCCAAGCGAGCCTAGGGCATGCTGGTAAACCACATTATTCAACGAGTCGACGCGATCGGCGAGCGTGGTTTTGCTGTCTTGCTGCCAAAAGAATTCAGCGTCGGAAAGCCTTGGGCGAATAACGCGTTCATTGCCGTGGCTAACAGAAGCCGGGTTATTACTTTGAATATTACTAATGGTGATAAAGAAAGGCAGCAAGGCCCCATGCTCATCCAGCAGCGGAAAATACTTCTGGTTGGTTTGCATGGTCGTTATCAGTACTTCTTTCGGCAAGGAAAGAAATTTTTCGTCGAAACTACCGGTGACGGCTACGGGGAACTCGACCAGGGCGGTAATTTCGTCGAGCAAATTAGCTTCAATATGGGCGCAGCCAGAAACCGTTGAGGCGGCTTGAAGAACTTGCTCATTAATGCGTTCGCGCCGTTCCTCAAAACTAGTGATAACGTACGCGGCGCGCAATTGCTCGCTATAGTTAGCAGGAGAGGACAAACTAATGGCATTGGGGGCATGAAAACGATGTCCATAACTGATGTTAGAGGTTTTGATGCCGAAAAATTCAGCCTCAATAACCTTATCGTCAAATAATAAGACAGCCCAGTGCACGGGCCTGACGAATGCGTTATTTGAGTTTCCCCAGCGCATGCGTTTTGCAATAGGTAATCTAGCGAGGGCTTTTTCTATAATGCTCGGAATAAGCGCTTCGGCAGACTGACCTTTCTCAAGCTTGTTATAAGAGAGCCATTCGCCTTTGTCAGTTTTAAGCGTTCCAAGTTGGCCAAACTCAGTGCCACAACTTTTTGCGAAGCCTAAGCTAGCTTTGCTCGGTTTGCCTTCGCTATCGTAAGCAGCAACGAGGGCGGGGCCGCGTTTTTCAACGACATTGTCTTGTTGCGCGATATCTATCGCCTCTATCCAAATCGCTAATCGACGAGGGGTAGCGAAACAATGCGTTTTAGCAAAGGCTAAATTGGCCTCTTGCAGGCCAGCAGACACGCCATTTAGTAGGTGGTCGCGTAAGCTTTTTAGTGTCGTCGGCGGTAATTCTTCACAACCGAGTTCAAACAATAAGTCTTTTTTAGCCATCATTTAGACGCCGCCGTATTTGAGCCGTTATTTAACAGGGGAAAGTCCAGTGCCTCGCGTGAGGCGAAGTAGGTTTCTGCCACCATTTTTGACAAAGTACGCACGCGTAGAATAAACCGCTGCCTTTCGGTGACCGAAATAGCGTGTCGAGCGTCCAGTAAATTAAATGTATGCGAGGCTTTTAAAACTTGTTCATAGGCGGGTAAAGGCAAGCCTTGTTCAATAAGCTCGTTGCAGGCGTGTTCACACTGGTTGAATTGTTCAAACAGATTTTGTGTGTTGGCGTGTTCGAAATTGTAGGCGGACATTTCCACTTCATTCTGGTGAAAAATGTCACCGTAAGTGACCGTACAGTTTTTGTTCTTTGACCAAACCAGGTCGTAAACGCTCTCAACGCCCTGTAAGTACATGGCGATGCGCTCTAAGCCGTAGGTAATTTCACCGCTCACGGGGCGGCAATCTAAGCCCCCAACCTGTTGGAAATAAGTAAATTGAGTCACTTCCATACCATTAAGCCAGACTTCCCAACCTAAGCCCCAGGCACCAAGAGTCGGAGACTCCCAGTTATCCTCAACAAAACGGATATCGTGCTCGAGCATATCAAAGCCCAGGTGTCTCAGCGAGTCGAGATATAAGTCCTGAATATCGGTAGGAGATGGTTTGATAATGACCTGGAATTGATAATAATGTTGCAGGCGATTAGGGTTTTCGCCAAAGCGACCATCGGTAGGCCGACGCGAGGGCTGCACATAGGCGGCGGACCATGGTTCTGGGCCAATAGCGCGTAAAAAAGTAGCTGGGTGAAAGGTTCCAGCGCCCACTTCGAGGTCTAGAGGTTGCAGGATAACGCACCCCTGATCAGCCCAATATTCTTGCAATGCAAGGATAAGGCCCTGGAATGTCATGAGGTCTTGATTGGATTTTGCCACGTTAAAATAGGGAGTTAATTAATTAAACGGGAAGTATATCTAATAAGCCAGCACTTATCATCAAAAGCCCCATAAGAAAGGGGCGCGACACGACAAATCGCTATCCGGTATAATGCGCCGTTTAAAGAACTTAGTGGGCGAAATGGCAAAACAACGAAAAGCAGTCGCATTAATATCAGGTGGTCTGGATTCCCTGTTGGCGGCAAAAGTCATGCTTGAACAAGGCGTTCATGTAGAGGGCATAAATTTTTATACTGGGTTTTGCGTAGAGGGTCATACGCACGCGATTCGTAAAAAAGACAAAGCAAAGCCAAAAAGAAATAACGCCCTATGGAGTGCGGAACAGCTCGGCATTAAGCTGCACATCATTGATATTATTGAAGAATATAAAGATGTTCTATTAAATCCAAAGCACGGCTATGGGGCTAATATGAACCCTTGTCTCGACTGTAAAATTTTTATGGTTGGAAAGGCGAAAGAATGGGCGGAAGAAAATGATTTTGATTTCATCATTACCGGCGAAGTGATTGGTCAACGACCTATGTCGCAACGTAAAGATACGATGCCCGTTATTTCTGCACAGTCTGGAGCGGATGATTTATTACTGCGCCCATTATGTGCGCAAAATTTACCAGAAACCTTGCCGGAACGCGAAGGTTGGGTTAACCGCGAAGAGTTGTTTGGCTTCAGCGGCCGCAGTCGTAAACCACAAATGGCGCTGGCCGAAAAATTTGGTTTTGACGATTATGCGCAACCCGCTGGCGGCTGTTGTTTCTTAACGGATAAATCATACTCTGTAAAACTCACCGACTTGTGGGCATCGCGAGGCAAAAGAGACTATGAACTAGACGATATCATGTTGTTGAAGGTGGGCAGGCATATACGACCTAAGCCGGGCTTTAAGCTGATTATTGCACGCGAAGAAGGCGAAAATAACTTCTTACAAGGCTATAGAAAACAATTTATAACGCTAAGAACAATGAGCCACAAAGGGCCGTTGACGCTACTGGATGGCACAGCCACTGAGGACGATTTGAAGTTAGCGGCGCAAATAGTCGCACGATTTAGCCAGGGTCGCGATGCAGAAAGCGTAGACGTTGAAGTGGTCGAAACTGGCGTGAGTAAAAACTTTACGGTTAAGCCTTTAGCCATTGATGAGATACTGGACGAGTGGCGAGTATGATCGAACTGGATGCACGAAGATTGATGTGCCCTATGCCGGTTATTCGTACACAAAATATCATTAAGACACTAAATTTGGCTGAAAAAGTGCGGGTAACCTGCACCGACCCGGGTGTTATGCAAGATATTCCAGCCTGGTGTAGAATTAACGGACATACCGTCCTGCTAGCAGAAGAAGTTGACGGTGAGTACGTCCTTACAATTGAAGTCGGAAACGAATAACACAATATCATGTTGACGCAGCTAAGCGAAATGCAGGCTAAAAAGAACGTCACCGTTATCGGTGGCGCGGTCAATTTGGTGCTCTCGGTGTTCAAAATTGGTATTGGTTGGGTCAGTCAATCGCACGCCTTGATTGCCGATGGCTTTCATTCTTTATCCGACCTGTTATCAGATGGACTGGTTTACTACGCATCCCATCACGCCAGTCAGGAAGCGGACGACGAACACCCTTATGGCCACGAGAGATTTGAAACATTGGCGACGGTTATGCTGGGCGCTTTGTTGATAGCGGTGGCAGGGGCGATTGTTTGGGACGCGATGTCTCGTTTTTTTAGTGATCAAAGTCTGTCGTATGGTTGGTGGGTTATCGTTGCCGCATCCTTATCGGTATTATGTAAAGAGGCGTTGTATCACTTAACCATGCGTACCGCGAAGGCGACAAAATCCGAATTATTAAAAGCCAATGCCTGGCACCATAGAAGTGATGCCGTTTCGTCGCTGGTGGTGTTGGTTGGCGTAGGATTAGAAATGGCGGGATTTAAATATTTTGATTCCATTGCGGCGCTCATTGTTGGTTTGATGGTGATAAAAATTGGTTTTGATCTGGTTTTGGATGCGAGCAAGGAACTGGTTGATACCGCCCTGGATGCAGAAACAGTTGAGCAAATAAAATGCATTATTTTAAATGTTCCAGGGGTCGAAGAGCTACACTTTTTGCGAACCCGTAAAATGGGTTCAACGGCTTTGGTTGATGTGCATATTTTGGTCGAGCCTAAAATTAGCGTATCGGAAGGCCATCTAATCAGCGAAACGGTTCGCCTTTCCTTAATAAAAGAGGTCGAAAATATTGGCGAGGTGATGGTGCATATTGACCCAGAGGATGACGAAACCTCCTCTCCAAGTCTCTTTCTTCCGTTAAGGGAAGAGCTATTAGCGAAGTTTGATGATGCCTGGAAAGGCTTAGTTGAAAAAGATAGCATTAAGCAGATTAAGCTGCACTACCTGGACGGTAAGGTGGCGGCTGAAATTGAATTGCCCCTGGAGTTGTTTACGAATAATCATAAAGCCAAAGAAATAGCATTGGCCTTCAAAGAAAAAGCACTGGCTGTGCCAGGGGTGGAACAGGTAAAGGTTTTATTCTCTTAGTTCGTTGTGTACTGGTAGAGCAGAGTTGCTCAATTAAAACCCTTTGCAATAAGTGGGCTTATATTTTGCGCTAAAATATGCAAAAATTGAGCTGTTATTCGTGTTGTGTTTATTAAATTAATGAGGAAAAAAATCATGTCAATACAAGATGTATTAGATCTAATTAAAGAAAAAGAAGTTGCATTTGTCGATTTTCGCTTTTGCGACACCTTGGGTAAAGAGCAGCACGTAACGGTTCCATCGCATACGATTGATGCAGGGTTATTTGAAGATGGAAAAATGTTTGATGGTTCTTCTATTGCCGGTTGGAAAGGGATTAATGAGTCAGATATGATTCTGATGCCGGATCCTTCCACGGCTGTTCTGGACCCGTTTTTTGATGATGTTACGTTGATTTTACGTTGCGATATTATTGAACCAAACGATATGTCTGGCTACGAAAGGGATCCGCGTTCCATCGCTCAAAGAGCAGAAGGGTATCTACAGTCAACAGGTATTGGTGACACGGCTTACTTTGGTCCAGAAAACGAATTTTTCGTATTTGATGACGTGCGTTGGGGTTCAGATATGTCTGGCACATTCTTTAAAGTCGACTCAGAAGAGTCCGGCTGGAACTCAGAAAAAGTCTATCCAGATGGCAATATGGGTCACCGTCCAGGCGTAAAAGGCGGCTACTTTCCTGTGCCTCCAGTCGATTCACTGCACGATATGCGCGCCGCGATGTGCTTAACGCTAGAAGAAATGGGCCAGGAAACGGAGGTTCACCACCATGAGGTAGCAACAGCGGGTCAGTGCGAAATTGGCACGGTATTCAACACCCTGGTGAAAAAAGCCGACGAAGTATTAGAGCTTAAATACGTGGTTCATAACGTAGCCCACGCCTACGGCAAAACGGCTACTTTTATGCCAAAGCCTTTGGTTGGTGACAATGGAAGTGGCATGCACGTCCATCAATCCATTTTCAAAGATGGTAAGGCCTTGTTCTCTGGTGATTTATACGGTGGTTTATCTGAAACGGCGCTGTTCTACATTGGCGGAATTATCAAGCACGCTAAAGCGATTAATGCGTTTTCAAATGCCTCAACCAATAGCTATAAACGTTTAGTTCCAGGTTTTGAAGCACCCGTTATGCTGGCTTATTCCGCGCGCAACCGCTCAGCGTCGATTCGTATTCCTTTTGTCTCTAATCCAAAGGGGCGCCGTATTGAGGTGCGCTTTGGTGATTCAACGGCGAATCCTTACCTGTGTTTTTCAGCGATGTTGATGGCGGGCCTTGATGGTATCCAAAATAAAATCCACCCAGGCGAAGCGATGGATAAAGACTTATACGATTTACCTGCTGAAGAAGGGGCAAAAATCCCCCAGGTGTGTTCTTCGCTTGATCAGGCATTAGATGCCTTGCACGAAGACCGTGGCTTCTTAACAAAAGGCGGCGTATTTACCGATGATATGATTGACTCTTATATCGACCTAAAGATGGAAGAAGTGACTCGTTTACGTATGAGCACACACCCCGTTGAATTTGATATGTACTACAGCTTATAGCAGTTATCTAAACGGTGAAAAGCCCCGCAAAAGCGGGGTTTTTTTTGCACTAAAAATAAGAAGTATGGTCTGATGTTATACGTTGAACGTAAAGGAAGGCAAAATGAGAACTATTTTTTTTATATTAAGCCTATGCGTCATTGGAATAACGCAGGCCGAGGTTTATAAATATATCAACAAACAGGGTAAGACGGCATATTCAGACGTTCCAATAGCCGGTGCTGAAAAAATTATCGTACCGCCGGTGATGACCTACCAGCCGATAGAAATAAAAGAGGTGAAACCCAGCGGTCCGCAAACAAAGGATGAGCCTGCCCGCGATATTAGCGACCATCAAATGGACGATCGGACGCCGTATCAAACAATGACATTTGTAAATTTAAAAGATGAGCTCACGCTGCAAAATGTCAGCTCGATCAGCGTGCAGTATTCGCTTCAGCCCTCGTTACAAAATGACGATGGGGTGGTCTTGTATCTAAATGGGAAGGCCCAGGAGGGTTTAACACTAACCAACTTATCAAGAGGATCGCTTTCTTTAAGGTTGGCGGTGCTTGATCGCGAGGGAGAAGAGCTTATTTCGAGTGAAGAAATTACCATTTATATACAAAAACACTCAATTTTAACAAGACCTCCTAAGACGTAACCAACAAAACTAAGCTAACGCCTCCTGTAAGTAAAAAATAGATTGCTCGAAATATTAGACCTCGATGAGAAGGTCACGAACTAGAAACTGAGTTTAGCTAGTGGGAAGACCCATACAATTGTAGACGCGCACCAAAAGGGTGCGTATGCTGGCAGTTTAAGCCTCCAGCCAGGGGTCCAACCGACAGGAATGGTATTCAGAGAGGCTTGGCTCACTATTTGCTTTATGTCTAAAATGAAAAAACAAAATCTCTTGTCGTCTTCAATTATGGAGCAACTCTCCATTGGTATGCTCGTTTTTAACGACAGCAACATATTAGTGTATATGAATAATGCGGCGGAAGAGTTACTTGATATCAGTGAGCGCAAAGCCGTTGGAGTTAAAGCGGAAAGACTCTTCGGTGCCTCAAGCTTTGATGTTAAAAAAGGCTTGCAGCGTTGCCGCCTTCAAGGCTCAAGGATTACTGAGCACCTGGTGTCTATCAGTAGCCCTGTTGCAATAAAAAAAAATATCAGCCTGTCGATGACGCCGATTGTTTCGACGAATAATGATGGCGACAGCGTGCTGGTAGAGATGGTGGATTTTAACCATTACTTACAGGTGGATCACGAAGAGAAGTTGCTTTCGCAAAATGAATTAGCAACCGATATGCTGCGCGGTTTGGCGCATGAAATTAAAAACCCGTTGGGTGGTATTCGTGGGGCGGCGCAATTACTCTCAAAAGAGCTCAATGGCGAATACTCGGACTATACCCACGTCATTATTGAGGAGGCTGACCGGCTAAGAAAACTGGTCGATAGAATGCTAGGCTCTTCAGAACCGCCTAATCAGCAGGAAATAAATATACACGTCATTCTCGATCGTGTACGAAAATTGATTGAGGCGGAAGTCGATGAAAAAATAAAAATAATTTCGGATTACGACCCCAGCATTCCAGATATTTTGGCGGACAAAGACCAGCTCATTCAAGCCTTGTTAAATGTGGTTAAAAACGCCTCGCAGGCGGTACATAGTGGCGGCGAAATTATTTTGAAGACGAGGATTCATCGAAACTTTACCATCGGAGAAGAGACGTACAAATTAGCCGTGAAAGTAGACGTTATCGATAACGGGCCAGGGATACCGCCAAATATGCAGACCAAGATTTTCTATCCGATGGTCACGGGTAGAACCGAGGGAACGGGTTTGGGGCTATCCATCGCACAAAAAAATGTTCAACGACACAATGGCATCATAGAAGTAAACAGTCGCCCTGGACACACTGTATTTTCAACAATTTTACCTTTAGAGAAAAAGCATGGATGAAAAGATTTTAGTTTGGGTGGTGGATGATGATCGATCAATCCGCTGGGTGTTGGAAACAGCATTAAAAAGAGAAGGCTGTATCGTTACAAGTTTTTCAAGTGCTGATGGAATACTTGATTTAATGTGCAAAGATATGCCTGATGTGCTGATTACCGATATCAGGATGCCAGGAAAAGACGGCATTGAGTTATTAGGCGACTTACAGAAGCTGTATCCGCAGCTTCCGGTGATTGTGACGACGGCGCACTCTGATATGGATAGCGCCGTGTCGGCTTACGATGGCGGCGCATTTGAGTACCTGCCCAAGCCGTTCGACGTTGACGAGGTCGTGAATCAGGTTGAACGGGCTTACACGCATTATAAAAAACTCTTTAGCGGCAAAGGTCAGGCGCAAGCCGAAGCCACTGAGTCGGGCATTATAGGCAGCGCTCCAGCCATGCAGACGGTTTTTAGAGCGATAGGCCGCCTATCAAGATCTAACGTCACCGTTATGGTAAATGGCGAATCCGGTACGGGTAAGGAGCTCGTGGCAAAAGCGTTACACCAGCACAGCCTCAGAAAAGACAAGCCCTTTATCGCGCTGAATATGGCGGCAATACCCAAAGACCTGCTGGAATCTGAATTATTTGGCCACGAAAAAGGTGCATTTACCGGCGCGGCCAGTCGCCGTAAAGGACGTTTCGAACAGGCGGACGGCGGTACGCTTTTTCTGGATGAGATTGGAGATATGCCGGCTGAAATGCAAACGCGCTTATTGCGGGTGTTGTCGGACGGCGAATTTTTTGCCGTCGGCGGACATCAGTCCATTCATGTAGATGTGAGAATTATTGCAGCAACCCACCAGGGGCTAGAAAAGCTCGTTGAAGAAAGGCGCTTTAGAGAGGATTTATTTCATCGTCTAAACGTGGTGCGGATAAAAATTCCACCGGTAAGAGAACGGCGAGAAGACATCCCCTTGCTGATGCGGTATTTCCTAGCGAAAGCGGCAAAGGACCTTAACGACGATATGAAGGTGATCGATCAAGAAGCGATGGCTTATTTGTCTAAACTACCCTGGTCGGGCAATGTTCGACAAATAGAAAACACCTGTCATTGGTTAACGGTGATGTGTCCGAGCAGCACGATACAGATAGACGATTTGCCGGAAGAGCTAAAATCCATCAAAGCCGATAAAGAGCTCATTGTTGAGGGTGATTGGCTAGAGGCGGCAAAAATAGATATTAATCGACGTTTGGCTAAGGGCGAGGTGGATATTGCGAGAAGGGTGGTTTCGTCGGTCGAAAAGGTGTTGATTATGCAGGCTCTGGAAGTGACTAAAGGACGTCGTCACGATGCCGCTAAATTACTCGGCTTAGGCCGTAATACCCTGACCCGAAAAATAAAAGATTTTAGCGCGTAATACTTAGCGATTTCAGCAATCGAGAGAGCCTATTAATTCTGATAGATGGTTCAATTTGTGCTCATCCAAATAGTCGGCGATGCCCTGATTTATTTTTGTTGTCAGCAACGGGTCGTAAAATAAGCCAGTACCAAGGCCTATGGCACTAGCTCCTGCAATAATAAATTCCAACGCGTCGTTAGCGGTGGTAATGCCGCCCTGGCCGATAATAGGAATATTATGGGCTTTGCAGACCTGATACACCTGATGCACCTTTAATAGCGCGATAGGTTTGATGGCTGGGCCCGATAAGCCGCCTTGAATATTACCAATAATGGGCTTGCGAGAAGTCGTATCAATCGCCATGCCCATCAGTGTATTAATGACCGAAAAGGCGTCACTTCCGGCCTCAATACAGCGTCGAGCATTCTCTGCAATATTTGTCTGGTTAGGCGATAGCTTGGTGATGATCGGTTTTTTCGTCACCGAACGGCAAGCCGCCACGACGCGAGCAGACATATCGGGGTCATTACCAAACGTCACGCCGCCTTCTTTTACGTTGGGGCAGGAGATGTTAATTTCTATCGCGTCGATTGGTGATTGGTCAAATAGCCGCGTGACCTCAATATATTCTTCTATGGTAGAGCCGGATATATTCGCAATAAAACGGGTTTCCTTAAAATCTAGCGCAGGCAAGATGTCGTTAACGACTTTATGGGCGCCCGGGTTTTGTAGGCCAATGGCGTTGAGCATGCCCGACGGCGTTTCATACACGCGGTGGGTAGGATTGCCTAAGCGCGCCTCCAGCGTTGTACCTTTTAAACACACAGCGCCAACGTCCTTATGGGAAAAGCCATCGATGCGGGTGTATTCCTGGCCAAAGCCAGCGCAGCCAGATAACATGACGACGGGCGTTTGAAAACGCATTCCACAGAAAAAAGTAGCTAGTTTAGGGTGCAACATTTGATCAAAGATAGTGAGATAATATTCGAATTATACCAGTTAACAGAAAAGCATTAGCGCCATGATACACGTTGTTTTATTCGAACCGGAAATCCCTCCCAATACGGGCAATGTTATGCGGCTTTGCGCTAATACGGGCGTGCGCTTGAGCTTAATCCATCCACTCGGATTTGAGTTAGACGACAAGCGCCTGAGGCGAGCAGGAATGGATTACCGTGAATGGGCAGACGTTAACGAATATCAAAGTTTTGACGCCTTTTTAGAGGCGGAAAAGCCGGATAATATTTTCGCCTTTTCACGCTTCGCAAAAAATAACTATGCCGAGGTGAAGTATAAAGCTGGCGACGCACTGGTTTTTGGGCCTGAAACACGCGGCTTACCGCCGGTGTTGATGGACATGGTTGCAGAAGAAAATCGCGTGTTAATACCGATGCAGGAGGGCAGCAGGAGTCTGAATTTGTCTAACTCGGTAGCCGTTGCAGTTTACGAAGCGTGGCGGCAACAGGGCTTTAAGTGGTAAGCAGAAATATAAAGTACAGTACTTAGTCTATTTGAGGATCAACCCGCTGGGCCCTGGTTAGCAAGTGTTTAACGGCGACTTCGGGAGCAATTTCCTCAAATAAAATGCGGTATACTTGGATGCAGATAGGCATATCTAAAGACCATTTCTGGCATATCGTATAGACTTCCTGAGCAGCGTGTATGCCTTCAACCTCCTGACCGATAGTTTTTTTCGCCTCATCTCTGCTTTTGCCCCGGCCTAACAATAAACCAAGGCGGCGGTTGCGAGACTTGTCGTCGGTACAGGTGAGCACCAGATCGCCTACGCCTGCCAACCCAAGGAATGAACTCTCAGAGCAGTTGTATACGTTGCCAAGCTGAACCATTTCGGTAAGTCCCAGGGTGATGAGGGCAGCGCGGGCGTTCGCCCCAAAGCCCAAACCATCTGAAATGCCGGCGGCAATAGCTAAAATATTTTTCATGGCGCCGCCAATTTCGGCGCTGGCGATATTATTGCTAGGATAGGTGAGGAAGGTCGGCGTTCTTAGTGTATTTGCGACGCGCGTTGCTACGTCTATATCTGGTGAGGCGACGATAACGGCGGTGGGTAAATTTTGCGCCACTTCGAGAGCGAAGCTTGGCCCAGAGATTAATGCCATGGGCGTCTTTTTACCCAGCGTTTCGTAGACCACTTCATGGGCTAATAGACCAGTATCGGTTTCAAAACCTTTGGTCAGCCAGCTAAGCGTGGTGTGTTTTTGTAAATGAGGTTGGCATTTTAGCAGCGTCTGTCTAAACGCGTGACTCGGCACGGCGAGCATCAAAAACGAATGTTCTGCCACGGTTTGCGCCAAATCGTCAGACAAAGATAAGTTGTCTGGAAAAGAAGTACCCGGAAGAAACAGTACGTTGCTGCGGTCGCGCTGGAGCGTTTCAATATGGGCGGGATCATGGCCCCATAGCGTCACGTGATGACCCGCGCGAGCCATCATAACAGCCATAGCGGTGCCCCATGAGCCAGCGCCCAGAACCGCTATTTTTTCTGGTGTCGCCACGTCGCGCGCTTAGTTTGCTTTAGACGGGTCGTTTTGTTGAGCGTGCTGAGCATACAAGGCATCAAAATTGACCGGGTTAAGTAGTAGCGGAGGGAAGCCTCCTTTAGTAGCTAACTCAGAGACGACTTCACGTAAGTAGGGAAATAAAACGGTGGGGCAGTAGCTGCCCAGCAGGGGACCAAGTTCTTCTTCTGGAAAACCCTTAACGCCAAAAATACCTACCTGAGTCGCTTCAATTAAATAAGCCGTCTGCTCATTATTCTTTACCGTTGCCGTTACCGTTACGGAGACTTCATAAAGGTCCTGAGGAGCTTTGCGAGCGTTGTTGACTAAATTGATATCAACGTGTGGGTTCCATTTTTCCGTGAAAACTAACGGCGCATTTGGCGATTCAAATGAAATGTCTTTTACAAACAGTTTTTGAATTGCGAATTGTTTGTCGGTCGTCGCGGAGGGTTCTTTATCAGCCATTTTTTTTCCGAATTAGTGAGTTATTTTTTAACCAGCGGCATATCTGCGTCCTGCCAGGATTGAACGCCACCGTTTAAGGCATAGATATTATTAATACCCAGTTTGCTTAATATTTTACAGGCCTCATCTGAACGAGCGCCCGTTTTGCAATAAAAAAGTAAAGGCTTGCCTTCGTATTTTTTTAGCTTTTCATCGCTTTCTTTTATCTCGGGAAGAGGGATAAGAATAGCGTCGGTAATGTGTCCGACGTCAAATTCTGCTTGATTTCGTGTGTCAATGATCACCGCTTCTTCACGGTTGATAAGGTCTATCGCTTCGGCAACCGTTACTAATTTATACTTTCGTGTTAAATCACTAAAAAGACTCTGTAACAGGAATATAACAATAATTAAAAGAGCGATAAAAAGAAGGCTATGATTGCCTATAAATTCAAAATAAATATCCATCAGGGAGGGGTGCCTTTTTGAGGTGGTTAAATTAACAGTAAATTTTCTTTAGCAACTGCACCAAATCTATGGCGGCTTTTTCAGATACTATGTAAAAAACCTGAGTTGCGCTTTTTCGGAATTGTAATACCTGTCTGTCGCGCATAATTGAAAGGTGTTGTGAAACATTGCTTTGGGTTGTACCGACGCTGTCTATTAACTGTTGAACGGTTTTTTCTTCGTGGCCTAATTGGCAAATAATTTTTAACCGAATAGGATGAGAGAGCACCTTTAACAAGTTTGCCGCCTTTATTATCTCCGTATCGTTACTTATTAGTTCATCAGTCGCTAGATTGGTCATTATTGTTGCACCTGTGTCATAGTTTAAGCATTAAAAAGCGATATATCGTAAAATAACGCGACATAATTGAATGCATTATACCAAGCAAACCACGGAGATAGCATTGTTGAAACAACATTTAGCAAAACGACCTATTGTATTAATGATTTTGGATGGATTTGGCTATTCGAAATCGGATGAATTTAATGCGGTTAGAGCCGCCAATACGCCAACCTGGGATAAATTATGGGCCAGTTGTCCTAAGGCCTTATTAGATTGCTCGGGTTCCGCGGTGGGCTTGCCAGATCGGCAGATGGGTAATTCAGAGGTGGGTCATTTGCACTTAGGGGCTGGAAGACTGCTGGCTCAAACGTTTACCCAGTTAAACAAGGAAGTCGAGTCAGGCGAGTTTAAACAAAATGAAATTTTATGTCGGCTGGTAAACGACGTTATTGAAAACGATAAAGCCTTGCACGTTATCGGTTTGGTTTCTCCGGGCGGCGTACACAGCCACGAAAAACATATTCAGGCGATGATAGAAATGGCGGCGGAAAAAGGCGTTAAAAAACTGTATTTACACGCCATTTTGGATGGCAGGGATACACCACCAAAAAGTGCCCTGGCTTCGTTAGAAAAAATGGATCAGTTGTTTGCTCAATTAGGTGTGGGTAAAACGGCCTCGCTGGTGGGTCGCTTTTATGCCATGGACAGAGATAACCGCTGGGAGCGGGTTCAGCCGGCCTATGATTTATTAACCCAGGGTAAGGCAGACTATTCAGCGAACACAGCCGTTGAAGGCCTGTTATCGTCTTATGCGCGTGGAGATACGGATGAGTTTGTCTTGGCTACCAGTATTCACGCTGAAAACGAGCCGGCGGTTACAATGAACGATGGCGATAGCCTCATTTTTATGAATTACAGGTCCGACAGAACACGTGAGTTAACGCGGGCGTTTACTGAGACATCGTTTAACGAGTTTCAACGCAGTGTTACTCCATCACTAAGCCAGTTTGTCTGTTTAACGGAGTACCACGAAGACTTTGATTTGCCGGTTGCGTACCCTCCGCAAGCGGTAAAAAATGGTTTTGGTGAAATTTTGGCAAAACAGGGTTTGAAGCAGTTACGCATTGCAGAGACGGAAAAATACGCGCACGTTACCTTTTTCTTTAATGGCGGTGTTGATACACCAAACGAAGGCGAAGACCGCGTGTTAATTCCATCACCGAACGTTAAAACTTATGATTTACAACCAGAAATGAGCGCGCCGGAGTTAACCGATAAGTTGGTCGAGGCGGTTTTATCGGGCAAATACGACGCCATCATTACCAATTATGCCAATTGTGACATGGTGGGGCATACAGGTAATTTTGTGGCGGCGGTTAAAGCGGTCGAGACCATAGACGCGTCTATCGCGCGCCTGATAAAAGCGCTAGAAATGGTAGGCGGAGAGGTTTTTATCACTGCAGATCACGGCAACGCAGAACAAATGACTGACTCTGCAACGGGGCAAACACATACCGCGCATACAACCAATCCGGTGCCCTTTGTATACGTTGGACGGCCAGCAACGCTCGATAATGTTGGTGATCTCGCCGACGTGGCCCCCACCTTGTTAGCGGCGATGGGACTAAGTCCTTCTGCTGAAATGAGCGGTCATAGTTTGTTGCATTTGAAGGGTTAAACGTCTTTTGTTTTGTCTTAAAAACATAAGTTTGAACGTCTGCGCCAAGATTATTCTATTGGTGGTTTTATTGCCTATCGCGACGTTTACTTTTGCTTCAAAAGAAGAAGACAATAAAAAACAATTAGCCCTGTTGCGCGAACGTATGCAATTGGTTGAAAAAAATATAGCGCAAACGCGACGGGCGAAAACGAAAGAAGAAAGTGATCTTCAGCGAATAGAAAAACAGCTCAGCGAAACGGCGAAAAACATTAGGGATTTAAATAGTAACCTGGCTCAAGCTGAGAGAAAAATTGAACAATTGCAGCAGCAGGAAAAAGCGTTAGAGCTAGACATTAAAAGTCAAAAAGGGCTATTGGCAGAGCAAATAAGGTCGGCCTACTATATGGGCAAGCAACAACGGGTTAAACTGCTGCTTAATCAGCAGCAGCCAGAGCGAATAAGTCGAGTCATGCAGTACTATGACTATTTTAACCGAGCGAGGCTGGATAATATCAAGGTGCTCGATAATGCTTTTTTACAGCTAAAAGCCGTTACAGAACAATTAAAAAGCGAACAGATCGAAAGACTAGCTTTTGTTGAAGCGAAACGAGTAGAAAATGAAAGCCTGATCGCCTCGAAAAAACAGCGAAACGCCATGTTGGCCAAGCTGCACAACGAGATTAAGTCATCAGGCCAGGAGCTGGCGGCGTTAAAAGAAAACGAGAAGCGTTTAACGGACTTATTGACCCGCATTCGACAGGCTATTAACGACATTCCTGTTATTGATCAGCAAAACAAACCCTTTCCGAGCTTAAAAGGAACGTTACCGTGGCCAATTAAAGGGCAATTACGCAAAAAATTTGGTAGCGCGAAACAGGCGGGCCGTTATGATGGTGTGCTGATTGCTGCAAGCGAAGGCACGGCGATTCGGTCTATCTCACATGGTAGGGTTGTATACGCCGACTGGTTACGCGGTTATGGTCTATTGATTATTGTTGATCACGGCTCAAATTATTTGAGTTTATATGCCCATAACGAAGATTTATACAAAGAAGTTGGGGATTGGGTTAATGCTGGAGAAACAATCGCCACAGTAGGTTTTAGCGGCGGACAACAGAAAGCTGGTCTATACTTTAGTATCAGAAAAAATGGTAAGCCGGTGAACCCGGCTCTTTGGTGTAGAGCGGTCAGTAATGGCCGCGTCGGTTAAAATAAGTTAAGTGAATGGAGTTGATATGAGTTTTTTGCGTAAAACATTACCGGTATTATTAGTCGGCGCGATACTGGGTGTCATGGTAAGTGTAGGCGGAATGGTCTTTGCTGAAAAAGATTCATCGAATACGTCATTGCCGCTGGATGATTTGAGGGCTTTTTCCGAAGTCTTTGGGCAGATTAAGGCGTCTTACGTAGAAGAAATCAGCGACCACGACCTGCTAGAAAACGCTATTAAGGGGATGCTAACAGGCTTAGACCCCCATTCAACTTATTTGGATAAGAAAGACTTTGAGGAACTGCGCGAAGGAACTCGAGGTGAATTCGGTGGCCTGGGTATCGAAGTCGGTATGGAAGACGGTTTTGTAAAAGTTATAGCGCCTATCGATGACACGCCGGCCTCTAAAGCGGGTATTAAAGCGGGCGACCTGGTCATTCGTTTAGATGAAAAACCCGTTAAGGGAATGACTCTATCCGATGCCGTAAAAGTGATGCGCGGGGAGCCAGGTTCCGATATTTTACTAACGATTATCAGAGAAGGTGAGGAACGACCGCTAAAAATTACGATCACCCGTGAGGTCATTAAAGTCGTCAGCGTTAAGCACCGTTTATTAGAACCTGGTTATGGCTATGTGCGAATTGCAAGTTTTCAAACACGCACCGGGGCCAATCTGCTAGATGCTCTGTCAGAATTAAAAAAAGAGAGTGAAAACAATCAATTGAAAGGCCTTGTTTTGGACTTGCGAAACAACCCGGGTGGTCTCTTAGATGCTGCGGTTTCAGTGAGCGATGCATTTATAGATTCGGGCCTAATAGTTTATACAGAAGGGCGTATTGAAAACTCTAAGATGAGCTTCAAGGCTGGCCCCGATGATGTATTGAAGGGCGCCCCTCTCGTTGTATTAATTAATGGCGGCTCAGCGTCAGCGTCCGAAATTGTCGCCGGAGCACTGCAAGATCATAAGCGCGCGGTCATCATGGGGAGTCAAAGCTTTGGTAAAGGGTCGGTGCAAACTGTACTCGAGAACAACAAGGGCGGCGCGATCAAATTAACAACAGCGCGATATTTCACGCCAGCGGGCCGTTCGATTCAAGCCGAGGGCATATCACCAGACGTGACGTTATCGAATGTAAAGCTCGAAAAGCTAGACAATGACTTTGTTGCGCTGAAAGAAAAGGACTTAAGCAAACATTTGTCAAACCCTGATGGTGAAACAGTCGAGGACGAAAAAGAAGAGAAAGATATCAGCCGCGATTATCCATTAAATGAAGCGCTAAACCTTCTTAAGGGCATTAATATCTTAATGAAGTAAACTTATTGCCGAATGCACAGAATACATAACATAAAAGGACAGGGGCTAAAGCGCATATTGAGCTTCTTAGTTAAGTCTTTACTGTGTTGTATGTTGATATTTTCGACGCTAGCTGCTATTTCTGATGAGGCTAAACCACGGGGTGTGATTAGTATAATCATTGATGATATTGGTTATCGGTTGAGCGATGGTGAGGGGATGATAAACCTTCCCGCGCCGCTGACCTTTGCGGTATTGCCTAACGCACCAAAGGCCAAACAACTGGCCAACCTGGCTCATCTTAATGGAAAAGAGGTGATGTTACATATGCCGATGCAATCAACGCTGGGTGAAGCGGCGGAAGAGGGCTTGCTGAATGTTGATATGGAAGAAAAGGACGTCATTGAAGCCCTACAGCAGGCGTTTGACAAGGTGCCATACGCCATTGGTATGAATAATCATCAGGGGAGCCTGTTAACCCGGCACCCAGGACATATGGAGTGGGTGATGAAAGAGATGCTGAAGGGGGGGTATTTTTTTGTCGACAGCCGAACCTCACAAAAGTCCGTGGCCGAAAAAATAGCCAAAGAACAAGGGGTTCCGACGATAAGAAGAGATGTTTTTCTTGACCATCAAGTTGATACGATCAGCATAAAAGCGCAGTTTAATCGTTTAATTAAACTGGCTTTAAAAAATGGTTCTGCCGTTGGAATAGCTCACCCGCACGCTGAAACGTTAGCGGTGCTACGTGAAGTATTGTCAAGCATAGGGGCGCAAGGCGTGACATTAGTGCCGATTTCTGACCAATTTACACGGCAAGAGATCAAAATAGCTGCGCATTAGCTTGTGGTTTAATCAGGGGCTGGTTAAATAGAAAAGTATAAAAAAGCCCCGCTTACCTTGCACAATGTAAGCGGGCTTTTATTATTTAAAGCACTACTTGATAGTAATTTCGTACACACCCAGCGTATTGCTTATTTCGCTAGTCACTACGAGTAAACCAGAGGACTCGGTCTTTTTGATAAACATCAGGCCTTCAGGCCCCATTTCACCAATGGTACCGCCAACGGCTTGCTCAATATTAATATAACCAGCAGGTGTCGGTCTAGAAGGGTTGCTGATGTTGTAAATGAAAATACCATTAGCGCGCTCCAGGCCTATAAAGGCATATAGTTCACCATCTAGCTCGCCGGTGGTAATTGATTCAGGTTCTGGTCCTTTATCATCGCTCCTGCCTTCTACCCAAGGTTCATTTTTAACATTATTGTCTGCGTAAGTGGCAAGGAACCTTTCAAAATCAGACCCTGAATCATAAACACGTTTCCCATTAGCATTCCAAATAGAGAAAGAGCGGGCGCCGTATGAATAAATCTCATCGAAGTCACCATCGCCATCAGTATCGCCATTAGCGGTGGTTGTTTTTAGACGGCCCAGGTTCTCATTCTTTTGTAATTCATCGGCGTTTGGAAATGCTTTAGGGTCTAGTGTTAAGTCTTTAACGCGTTCTTCTTCGCTATAACCATCATAATCTCTAGCGTCGCCTTCATTGGCAGAAAGAATAAAGGTAGCGTCACCGCGTTGAAAACTGGCAATGGCATCTGGTTGATACATGCCCTTAGTGGGCCATGTTTGAATATTAATGCTGTCATCTTTATTGCTGGCATCGAAAGCATTTTTCTTCTGAGAGTGCTTTTTATAACCTAAGCCATAAATATCTGTGATCGTCGCAGAAGCAATATCCAATTTAGCCATTGCATTGTTTTCTTGTAAGCTAACCCAGGCGGTTGTTGAATCAGCAGACACGGCAATATATTCAGGCTCCAGGTCTTGGGCAACGCTCGCATTTGGGCCGAAAATTCGTACATCTTTTAATTCAACATCATTAAATGCTGTAAAGCCTGCCGTAACTGGTGTCCATGTTGCCGTATCAATAACAGTGACCGAACCTTCTGGGTCATTTAAATAATCATCGCTTGGCTCGCCTTCATTTGCCACCAATAAATACTTTCCATCAGGGGTGAATGTCAGCATATCTGGCAAAGCGCCAGCAGAAATAGTTTGTAGGTAGTTACCATCTAAATCAAAGATAACGACGCTGCCATTATTTTGCTTGATGTTAGCCTCTACGGCAACAGCCACAAACTCACCATAGCTTGCAACACTGTTTGGCCCGCCACCATAGGGAGATAAATCAATCGCGCCAAATTCTGCTAAAGAACCATCGTCATTTAGATCAAGAGTGCGCAATTCATTCTCTGCTGAATTTGTAGTATATATACGCTTAGATACAGGGCTATAGGCTGATATTTCAGCGCAGCTTTCATCGCCGCCACATTCTTCTATGAATTGGCTTTTTTTCTCAATCTGAATACCAGGGGAAGAGATCGCGAGAGTCGCCGAGCCCAAAGCTAATGAGACACCAAGGCTTAATGTTGTAAATTTGTTCATCACATGTCCTTATCGAGTTGATTATTGATAGATCAACATAGTGATAACGTGTGACACCTTTATTTAGATTAGGTGACAATATGATGAAAGGTCGTAATGGCAGCTTAAACTATAAACCTTCCTCGCCAGCCGGTTGATAGAAAACACTAAAGGCACCAAGTTTATCAATAGCTAACGATGCCAAGTCATCATTTTCTAACTCTAGAGCATCAAAGCCGACACGGGTTAGATACAAAGCCTGGTCCGGCTGTATATCGCCAATGGCCCGAAGTTCTCCTGAATAATGATAAAACTCACGCAATATGCGAGCCAGTGAGTAGCCGCGACCATCTACAAAGGAGGGGATTTCAATGGCTATAAGCTTGAAATAGATGAGGTCGCCAGCAAACGTAGCAGGGGCAGTATCGCCAAATATCTTTAATCCTAAGTGAATATCCTTGTTTATCAAAGTGTCTTTGTTTGCTTGCCAATACTCAAGGTCTACAATAATCGGCGTATTGATTAAGTGACTAGCTTCTTTGAGATAGTGCCAATGATCTGTCTGGACTTGCTTGTTTCTAATAAGAGTCATAGACCTTGTCCTTAAAAGGCTGCAGCCCAATTCGCTGCAAAGTATCAGCAAACTTTTCATCGTTGCAGCGATTTACTTTATAGACCTTAACGATGTCATCTATGGCGTCAACGAGGTGATCTTTTGCTATTGCGCGACCAAGTCGTTCGCCCAATTTGCTGTCATGACTGTCTGCCCCACCAAGCGTCAGTTGATACCATTGCTCGCCTTTTTTGTCGACGCCTAAAATACCAATTTCGCCGATGCTGTGGTGGCCGCAACCATTCATGCAGCCCGACATTTTGAGGCTGACCTCGCCGATGTCGATAGCGCTGTCGCTAAAGCGATCGGTAATACCCTGCGCAATATCAATCGAGCTGGCGTTAGCGAGGCTACAAAAATCAAGACCAGGGCAGCAGATCATATCGGTGATAGTGCCGATATTGGGGGTTGCCAGTTCAAGCTTGCTTAATTGTTGCCATAACCCGAATAAAGATTCTTTGCGCACGTCCGTGAGGGCTAAATTTTGATCATGAGTCGTTCTAAGCTGACCGAAGCTGAATTGGTCGGCAAGGTCTGCAAGGTCATTCATCTGTTGGTCAGTAATGTCCCCAGGTGGCCGCATAGGGGATTTAAGCGAAACAAACACGACCTGGTAGCCGTTTTGTTTATGCTTGACGGTGTTTTGTTTTATCCATTGCCTGAATGCGCCGCTACGATCCAGGTTTTTAATATAAACATGGTCATTTGAAATTGTCTGATATGCGAGCGGAGAAAAAAACGATTTAACGCGTTGAATATGCTGCTGAGTCAGCTTTAATGGCCCGTTTTTCAAGTGTTCCCACTCGCTTTCAACCTGTTCTTTAAATTTATCCAGGCCGGTTTCGCGCACTAAAATTTTAATACGCGCTTTATATTTATTGTCTCTACGACCAAAACGGTTATAAGTTCTAAGTATCGCCTCCGAGTATGAGAGGATGTCTTCTTCGGCGATGAACGGCGCGATGACTTGTCCGATGACGGGGGTTCTACCTAGCCCGCCACCAACGATCACTTCAAAACCAAGCCGGCCTGAAGCGTCTTTCTTCATATTCAGTCCAATGTCGTGAACCTGTGTCGCGGCACGATCTTTCGGCGAGCCACTAACGGCGAATTTAAACTTGCGAGGTAAATATGAAAACTCGGGGTGAAGGGTGGCCCATTGGCGGATTATTTCACAGTACGGCCGCGGGTCTTCAATTTCATTGGCACAAACACCGGCCAGTGGGTCGCAGGTAATATTTCTAATGCAATTGCCACTGCTTTGGATGGCGTGCATTTGAACGGCGGCTAAATCGGCCAGTATATCGGGTACCTGTTCAAGTTTTGGCCAGTTAAACTGGATATTCTGACGGGTAGTGAAGTGGCCATAATTTTTGTCGTACTTCTTAGCAATATGGGCCAGTACGCGAAGTTGTTTACTTGATAATAAGCCGTACGGTATATTGACGCGCAGCATCGGAGCGTGGGTTTGAATATACAATCCGTTCATCAGGCGTAATGGACGGAACTGTTCTTCGGTCAAATCACCGCTTAAAAACCGTTTTGTTTGATCGCGAAATTGCTCAACGCGTTCGTTGACCAGCGTTTGATCTAAATCATTATACAAGTACATGTTATTATCACTGCTAATTGCGAGCCAAATTAAGGCTTGGTTAGTGAATATAAAGAGCTTTTCATATAATTAAAAATGATATTAATTGCTATTGATATAGCTTAAAGGAATATGCCGTTTAAAATACCTGAACATTCTGTCGGGCTGGTAAGCCCTCAAACGCTCCATTTTGATGAAGCCTTACCGCTCGCGAGCGGTAAAATAATCGAGCAGTACGATATAGTTTACGAAACGTACGGCAGCTTAAACGCAAAGGCAGATAATGCCGTTTTAATTTGTCACGCGCTATCTGCCGACCATCACGCGGCTGGCTACCACAGTGAAGAGGATAGCAAGCCCGGTTGGTGGGATATTTGTATTGGTCCGGGGAAGCCGATTGATACAGAGCGTTTTTTCGTCGTCTCACCCAGTAATTTAGGTCATTGTAGTGGCTCAATGGGGCCTCGAAGCATTAACCCTAAAACAGGTAAGGCCTATGGGCCAGATTTTCCTATTATCACGGTGAGTGATTGGGTTAATTATCAAAAAAGGCTAGCGGATAAGCTAGGTATTGATCAATGGGCTGCGGTGGCCGGTGGTAGTTTAGGTGGCATGCAGGCGATGCAGTGGGCGATTCAATTTCCAGATAAGATTCGTCACGCTATCGTTATCGCATCGGCACCAAAGTTGTCGGCGCAAAATATCGCTTTCAATGCGGTTGCCAGGCAGGCGATTATGAGCGACGCTAATTTCCATGAAGGACGCTACTATGATTATAATGTTGTGCCAGCGAGTGGTCTGAAAGTAGCAAGAATGCTGGGGCATATCACGTATTTATCCGACGATGCGATGGGCGATAAGTTTGGTCGCGAGTTGAAAAATGATCAATTAAATTACAATTATGGCGTCGAATTTGAAGTGGAGAGCTACCTACGCTATCAAGGCGAGTCGTTCGTCAGTCGCTTTGACGCCAATACTTATTTATTGATGACAAAAGCGCTGGATTATTTTGATCCAGCTGAAAAAGAACAGGGTGATTTGTCGGCCGTTTTTAACAAGGTGTCGGCTAAATTTTTCCTCGCGTCCTTCACCACGGACTGGCGCTTTTCGCCAAAACGTTCAAAAGAAATAGTCAGGGCGCTGACCGATGCTGGCAGACAGGTGAGTTATTTGGAATTTGAGTCAAATCACGGACATGATGCCTTTTTAGTAAAAAATGACGACTATATCAACGCATTTAGCGCCTATATGAAAAACATTGAGGTGTCTGAATGAACCAGTTAAGGGTCGAATTAGAGCGAATTTGTGAATGGATAGAGCCAGGCTCCAGAGTGCTAGATTTAGGCTGCGGTGACGGCGCATTACTGGAATGGCTGCAAACTAACAAAAACATTTCCGGTTACGGCGTCGAGATAGATCCCGCTAATGTGTTGAGCTGTCTACATAAGAAGGTGAATATCATTCAGGCAGATTTGGATGCGGGCTTGACGGACTTTGAAGACGCGTCTTTTGATTACGTCATTATGACGCAGGCGTTACAGGCGCTTCAATTTCCTCATCGAACGTTAACAGAGATGGTGCGAGTGGGTCGGAAAAGCATTGTCACTTTTCCAAATTTCGGCCTTTGGAAGCACCGCGTCTATTTGTCGATGAAAGGCCGCATGCCGGTGTCCAAAGCCTTGCCAGCGCAATGGTACGATACTCAAAATATACACCTATGTACGGTGAAAGATTTTGAACAATTTTGTGAAGAGCATTCGCTAGAAATCTCAAAAAGAGATATCGTGGATTACTCACACCGTTCGGGGTTGTTAATGAAACTGTGGCCAAATCTATTCGGCGAAGTCGCCCTGTACCAACTTAATGGAAAAGAAAAATGATGTTTAAAAAATATGCGCTGATTTTCCTGTTCTTAATACCCGCTGTCAGTGAGGCGGAGAATGCTTACGATTTTGGGGACTACGTCGTTTACTACAACGCATTTACCGCAGACACTCTGCCGCCTCAAATGGCCACGGCGTACGGTATTCTTAGAAGCAAGTACAAAGGGGTGTTGAACATTTCGGTTCAGAAGAAGCAAAATCCGGGCAAATTACCACTCGCTGTGAATGCAGTCGTTAAGGTAGAAGCGGTTAATCTTGTCGGCCAATTAAAAGAGTTGGATACAAGAAAAGTAACCGAGGGAGAAGCGATTTATTACATCAGCGAATTTAGGATCTCAAATAAAGAACAAGTAAAATTTAACATTAGCCTGCGCCCGGAGGGCGAATCGAAGGTCCTTGAATTTGACTTTAGGCGCCAGTTTTATATCGATTGATTAGTCGGCTTTTGGTGTCCATTTTTTAAAACGAAGCAAGATCAGCAAGCCGGGCACCGCAATTAGCGTGCAAAAGATAAAGAATCCACCCCATCCCATTATTTCAGCCATCCAGCCGGTGGGTGCAGCAATTAAAACCCGTGGAACGCCCATTAAGCTGGTTAGCAATGCGAATTGCGTCGCGGTGAAGCGTTTGTCCGTTTGGCTGGCCATAAAGCCGATAAAAGCAGCGGTTCCCATGCCAGCAGAAAGATTTTCGAAGGCGATAACACCCGCTAATAAGGGTGTGCTTGGACCCACCAGGTTGAGTAAAACAAAACCAGCGGTGGAAATGGCCTGTAAAACGCCAAAGCTCCACAAGGCCCTATAGCTACCCATTTTTAAAATCAAAAGACCGCCGAGCAAACCGCCCGTTATCGTCGCCCCAAAACCAAACAGCTTCACGACCGTACCAATTTGCGTTTTAGTGAAGCCAATATCAAGATAAAAGGGCGTGGTCATATTGCTCGCCATCGTGTCGCCTACTTTGTATAACAAGATAAACAGCAGTATAAATAATGCTTCGCGGCGCTGAAAAAATTCAACAAAAGGCTGAATAACGGCCTCTTGAAGAGTTTTGGGGCGTTTCTGCGTAGAAGCCGGCTCGGCGGCAAATAATGTTGGTAAACTCGCCAGCAGCATAATCAGGGCGAGTAGTTGATACACCGTTGAAAACTCAACGATATCGGCCAAAATAAGGCCTCCACCCGATGCGAGTAGCATACCCATTCGATAGCCATTTACGTAGAGCGAGGCGCCCAGGCCTTGTTCGTTGTCGGACAAGGTTTCGCGGCGGTACGCGTCGATAACTATATCCTGGGTGGCAGAAAAAAAGGTCAACAAAAGGGCGGCAATAGCGACGCCCGCGGGCGAGATGCTGGGCTGTTGCAGACTAAGATAGAATATCGCGGCGACCAGGCAAATCTGCGCGGAGAAAAGCCAGCCGCGTCTGCGACCTAAAAAGGGCAACGTAAAGCGGTCAAAAAAGGGTGCCCAAACAAATTTCAGGGTATACGGTAGGCCGGCCAGAGCGAATAAGCCGATGGTGGTAAGGTCTACGCCTTCATCTGTCATCCACGCCTGCAGAACCGAGCCAGTGAGCAATAACGGTAGCCCGCTGGCGAAGCCCATTAGCAAAGCCATTAGCATGCGAGCGTTGAACACGCTCGCCCAGCGATGGGTTGGGTTAGATGCTAAAGTCATAATCGATAATAAGCGGGGCGTGATCGGAAAAACGCTGGTCTTTATAGATGGACGCACCGTTAACCGATTCTTTAAGGTTGTTTGAAATGACCTGATAATCAATTCGCCAGCCCGTGTTGTTTGCCCAGGCTTGTCCACGGTTAGACCACCAGGTGTATTGCTCTGCTTCCTGATTTACCTGGCGAAAAGCATCGCCCCATTTTTCGTCGCCAAATAGCATGTCCATCCAGGCGCGCTCCTCTGGCAAAAATCCAGAATTCTTCTGATTGCCGCGCCAATTTTTGATGTCGATCTTTTTGTGAGCAATATTCCAGTCACCGCAAATGATGTGTTTTTTACCGTCGGCCTGTTTAGCGCGTAATACTGGAACAAGGCGATCCATTAGGTCATATTTAAAAACCTGCCGCTCTTCTTTAGATGAGCCTGAGGGCATGTAAATAGATGAGACGCAAAGATCACCGAAGGATGCTTCAATAAAGCGCCCTTCGGAATCAAAATCAGGCCAGCCGATGCCCTTGGTCACGTTATCTGGTTTTTGTTTGGAAAATAGAGCGACACCGCTATAGCCTTTTTTTTCGGCGGGATGATAGTAGCAATGATAGCCTTCAGGGGAAAACACATCAGCGGTCAATTGATCCTCTTGAGCCTTGATTTCTTGCAAACAGAGAACGTCAGCATCAAGCTGTTTTAACCAGTCAAAAAAACCTTTCCTTTCGCCAGCGCGTACGCCATTTATATTTATTGAAACAATTTTCATGGGTAAATTTGTTATAAAAAGTGGAAGGCGATATCATACCGAACAGCGAGAGCAATGAAAGCACTTGCTTAAATTTAACATTTTTCGTATCATGCGCGACCGAGTAAGGACTGTTTAAGTCCGGTATAGACTGAGAATACTATGAAACAAGATACCCACCCTGAATATAAAGAAATTTCTGTTGCTTGTAGTTGTGGCAATAATTTCAAAACTAACTCTACATTGAGCAAAGACGAATTACACATCGAGTCTTGCTCAGCTTGCCACCCTTTTTATACGGGCAAGCAACGAACTGTTAATACCGCTGGCCGAGTTGACAAGTTTAATAAGCGCTATCAACGCGGATAATTTACGGTTTAGACGCCAGGTCGATAAAATGCCACCTTTTAGGTGGCATTTTTTTTATCCGAAGAATTAGAATACAGGCTACTAAAAAGTTTAGGAGTCTTAAGATGATTGAGCGTCGTTGTATGTTAATAACGCTGGCCTTGTTAATATCAGGCTGCGCAGTGAACCCAGCAACGGGGGAGCGTGATTTTGTCTTAATGTCTGAAAACGAGGAGCTAGCCTTAGGCCGTCAGTACAGTCAACAGGTGATGAAAGAGTATCGCGCTTACGATAACGCGACTCTGCAACAATACGTGCAATCTGTTGGAGATAGAGTCGCGCGCGAAAGCCATCGGAAAAATTTATTTTATCGATTTACCTTGTTAGATAGCACGCAAGTAAACGCGTTTGCCTTGCCGGGCGGTTACATTTATATAACGCGAGGCCTGTTAGTGTACTTAAACAGTGAGGCTGAGTTGGCCGCCGTTTTAGGCCATGAGCTAGGACACGTTACCGCCAGGCATTCAGTCAGGCAGCACGGTTTGGCAACGGCGACCAATGTGCTGGGTAGTATTCTTGCGACCACCTCAGGGATTCAGGGAGTAGGGCAGCTAACAAACCTGTTGAGTACGGGAATTGTCAGAGGTTACGGACGAGAGCACGAATTGGAGGCCGATGGTTTGGGCGTCGACTATTTAGTGAAGGCCGGGTACCCAGCAACCGCGATGAAAAAGGTGATAACAACGCTTAAAAACCAGGAGCTTTTTGATAAAAAACTGGCAAAAGAGCAAGGTCGCGAACCACGGGCCTATCATGGCGTTTTTTCGACCCACCCGAATAATGATACTCGGTTACAAGAGGTGTTAACGCGGGCCGGGAAACAATTAAAATCAACGACGGTTAGTGATAAACAAGATGCGATTTTTTTAAATCAATTAGTCGGCTTAACGTTTGGTGATAGTGAAAAGGATGGCATTACCCGCGGCAATAATTTTTACCACCCCGATTTAAATTTTAAAGAGACCTTTGCACGAAACCAAGAAACGGCCTCCAATATTTGAGAT
>TARA_R110002074_G_scaffold88235_3_pt1 | contig 42923 bp, 37 predicted proteins | sample TARA_R110002074 | Tara Oceans TARA_R110002074 (sample SAMEA4397215) | marine metagenome | biome: Polar Biome; feature: [MIX] marine epipelagic wind mixed layer (ENVO:01000061); material: water (ENVO:00002006), including particulate matter (ENVO:01000060) such as... | depth 10-100 m | reverse complement strand
TTGTGTTTACGGTTTTATCTACATCAACGCTGATCCCCTTTATGGTTGCAGCGTTTGCGCCTTCATAATTTTTATCTAATGCAATACCTATGCCGCCGCCATCAGATAAAATATTTAAAGCGGTAGCACCTAATGCGCTAGCATCATTCTGTCGAATGTCGACGGTGTTTCGAGGGGTGTGGTAAGACGAATTATCATCGATATATAAACCAGCGCCGGTTGTTAATGAATCTGCGGAAATATCAATAACATTTGCAGTGGTAACCGCATCTGCTGTGATTTCAAGGACATTGGCGGTTGTTTGCGAACCAGTGATGTGAAAGCCAACCTCATCGACATCATTACAATCGAGAACCATGCCAGTTAAAGCCTCTGTGGCTGTTACAAATACTTCAAATTTGGCATCTTTGGAGGAACCAATTGAATGAGGTCTCGATTGCGGCATTGTGGACCCAATACCAAATCTGTCCAAAATATATGAATTCTGTACAGTGTCGCCGGCAGTGTTGGCACCTGTCACCTGTATTGAGCCCGTAAAACTGTGTCGGTCTCGGTTGACGCCCTGACCAAAGCTGGTTGAACCTGATTGGTGAATTTCAGTTAATGTTGTTGTTACAACGTCAAAATTATTAGCGTATACGGTGCCACTTACTCTAACGTTTCCTGACACTTGCAAGAACGATGGGTTCCAATCGCCGGCCGTGGCTGCGGTGTATCCTTCTGCTTCTGCGCCCGGGCGGATCCACATAAGTTCGTCAGCGCCACGAATAGAACGATGACCGTCTTTAAACATAACTGAACCGGTTGGTCCAAACGCTCCCGTTACAAATTCGGGATCACAATCAATATATGCCCATCCAATTCCCATTTAACTCATACACTCCAATTATTATTGCTTAAAATAAATAGTTTTAATTTAACTATTTCCGCCTTTGTCGGCGCCTTAGTCGGCGGGCCTCTTGTCTTTTCCTTTCACGTTGGGCTTTTATTCTTTTTTCTTTTATTTTAACAGAGGGTTTTTTGTAATGTTTTCGATCTCTTACTTCCTCTACTATCTTCTCTTTTTTAACTTTTTTAATAAATCTTCTGATCAATCTATCCGCCGGCTCATTTCGTCTAGCTCTTAAACATATATTACATTTTTTCTTCATTTAAAGTAATTTGCCCCACATTTTTGAAGCTTCGGCCAGTGGTCCGGAAAAAGGTACTCCAGGATCGCTTGGCTCACCTAGATCGTTTGCGCCTGGCTTAGTTGTGTTTTGACCAGACATGGGGGTCGTGCCTTCAAATAAATCAACGCCATTATAAGAGTCAGTCCCAATTGCATCAAGCAACTTCTTTTGGTGTTCATTAATTTTTCTTTTCGATTCTTTGGCTCTTTCGTGATTAATATTTTCTTCAAAGGTTTTCCGTGGCTTTCTTTTTGTTCTTTTGGGCTGCTCAACTATTGGAGAGGCTGAAACAACACCTTGTACAACTTCTTTGACAATGCCTGAGAGGATACCTTCTTCTATGAGTGTTTCTTTGACACACTCTTTTACGAGAGGCTTTATTAACTTTCTTAAATCTGATTTATTCATCTAGTGCCTCATTAAGTAGTCTATTTATTTTATCCGCTTTAGTAAAAATATTTGGCTCTTTTAGCTCCTTAGCCTCTTTCATCATGAAAGCGCCAGGAGTCGAAGGTTCCGAAACAAAGTCAAAACAAATCAATTGAAAGTCATCCTCGACAATTGTGCCGTTCTGGCTTTCCTTGACGGAACCCATTCCTCGAGAAGAAATCCCTAAACTAACTCCAGACTTCACTAATTCTTGTAGCACTTTTCCGGCGGGGGTGTTTAAGATTTTAACTTTGCCCATAACATCTTGTCCTTCCCACCATATACTCGTACAAAGATGAGATGCGTTTTTAAGGTTTATTATAGAATCGTCCGGGTGGTCTAACTCTCCTAGGGCGCGGCGCTCCTTGACGAGTTTAGAATAGTTCTCCACCTCTCTTACTAAAACTTTGTGGGGATAAACCCGGCCATTACCATTGACCGTATCCGATTTTTGCATGATACCCGATAAGATCATGCCGCCATTTCCGACATAGATCTTCTCCTCTTCTGTCAGAAGATCCTGACAAACACCACCTTCGCACAGTTCGTAATATTCGCGTAAAAGTACTTTGCTCATAGCTAGCTCCCTTTACAGCAATGGCGAACAGGCTGCAGCATCCATTTACTAGTCCATGTTTTTCCCATCTCTAACTCCTATTTGAAATCCGTTATCACAGAATAAAATGTTCAGGATATATGATGTACCCGAACTAACGCATCCTAAAATAAAACAATTTATTAAAGTAGGCTCAAACGTAAATAGTTGCGTACCACTATTAACGCCGCATAAAAATACACCAACCCAAAATCCCATACACATAGGACAATGAAATAATTCACCAAATCCAGACAACCATTTTTTTGATGGTCTTATCTTGTTGAATATTGTCCCATAAACAAGAATTTGTGTAAGTCCATACGCAGCAAGGATAAACCATAGCAAATTGGCTATGTGTATCATTCTTTCTCCATTGTTATTATTTCTTCTAAGTCGGATATTTGATCAGCTATCTTGAGAGTGATATCTCGAAGCGGTTTTTCACGATCAGTCGATGAAGAAAGCTGATCAATTAAGGCTTTCAATTCTTCTATAATATCGGCCGGCTCTTGGGTCATGACGACCTCCATCATGGTGGTCGATGGTTCATCATAAATTCGACTTAAATCGTCACCAATTCGATTTTGAACAGCATTTTTTGCATTGTCTAGCATACTAGCTATCTCTGCCGGTGTCACCACATCTGCTAATATGGTTTCCAGCGTATTTGAAATTGACGTTTCAATCATTGCCATGGCCACTTCGCTTTGTGTTAGGGCGCCTTCGCCCACAACACCCATGCGTTTGGCATGGTTTGTGCCTAAACTGATTGTTGCTGGCGTGGGTTTGTTTGAGGCCGCCGGAGGTAACTCCTGGCCGGTGGCCGTACCCCCCAGCACTGCTACCAAACCTTGTGCCAATCGCACTAATTTAGGTATTAGTTTTGCGCTTTCTTGCGTTTGGCCGCTTTTAATTACATTATCTATTTTTTTATATGCTGCATTTATAGCAGCAAGTTGACTTGCAACCCGAAACAAAGCATTTCCCGTTTGTTGTGAGACAGCTTCTTCAAGCTGGTTGACGGTATCTTCCTGTAAGATTGCAGCATACTCTTCTTCTATGATCTGTATGAGCCTTGTTTTATTTATTTTCATCGGGAAGCCTCTCTCAGTTACCTTTCGGAAGGCCATTCATGCACAATATAGCAACTAGGCCGGGTACATTTTCTTTTACATATACTCCAGAAAAAAGTGTCTCTGTTCTTCCCCCAACATACGATATTGCAGCGTCCATGTGTTTACTTATTTCAGGATCCGACGCCATCTCGGGACTAACCACAAGAAGAAGGGAGCCGGTTTTTGGCCGGCCAGTTGGTTGAGGGCAAGGGGAGCGCTTCAAACAATTTTGCAAAATCATAGATCCAAGATTCGAAGTTGCCGGATCTGATATTATCGTCGATCCTATGAACATCCGACCTTTAGTACTTAAACAACGCCCCAAATCTTTTGAATCAAATGATTGAATTGGTGATTGCTCTGATGATAACTTAAGAACTTGTGTCAAAAGTTTAGCGAATGCAGTATTGGCAAATGGAAACATCCCAAGCATCCCAACCTTTCCTCTCAAAAGTTTAACTTGCTTTTCATTATCAATCACAATATGTGAGTGTTTTGAAATATCGTTAACAAGAGAGAGCGCATTTTTGCTAATAGTGGGATTCAAGCATTCTTGTGCTGTGGGCCAAGATGTAACATAAATTATATCGCCATCGGCCTGTATTGATTTTAGATATCTGACAAACACCTCATGCAAAGCCGACGTTGCACTTCCCGTACCGCCGCCGCCGCCGGACATAACAATCAGCCAATCTACTTTTCCAAGCTTGGTTCTGAGTGCGTCTTCAACAACTGCGCTGTTTGCGTCAAGGACAGATTTACCGAGATTAACATCTTTACCAATGCCGTCCGCATCGGGAATTAAAACGACGTGTGATTCATCTACGTCCTTTGGGATGTCTTTGCGAGTCGTATTAATCAGCAAAGTTTTGTTATACCCAATATCTAAAAAGGCTTTTGCCATTTTGCCGCCGCCACCACCTACTCCGATGATAGCGCAATTTAATGAAGAGCCCACTTCGTTATCTGGCAGTTGATCTTCATTGGCAACTTCTTCGGCCTCTCCGTAGTGATCAATAAAATCAAATTCATCCATTGTCATTTTTCTCTCCGTGTTCACTTTTGTTTATCATGTGTTGTCAACCAAAGCAACAACACTTGAGATAACTTCTGCATGCCAGACTTCATTTGAGCCGGGGATGATGTTTGTCATCCTGACCCATGCGCCTTTGGCGGTGGAAGCCTGCAGTGTCAAAACGTCACCGGTAAAATCACTAGTAAATGCATGACTACCGCCCGGAACATTAAAGTGTCCATAGATCGAATCGGCATTATCTGTGCCGGCAGTACGAATTTTAACCGTCTTACCTCCGGGAACAGCTTCTCCAAGCCAGAAGTCAAAGTATATACCCGGGTCTCCGGCCGGCAGAATTATTATAATATCATCATTAACCGGAATAAGATTGATAATATAGCCGCTCATTGAGGGTGTTAACGTTGCGGTCGTTGCGGCACCATCAGCAACAACTTCGGCGACGGGTCTTTTGTGAGCAAAGCCCACAGAAAAGGAACCGAAGTTCGCGCCCAAAGAGCCGCTGTGCTGCATTCTAGCAACCTCTTTGCCATCATTTTGTTGGAACACTAAGTTCTTGGCATCATCTTCAACTTTGAAAATCAAGTCGGCGCCGATAGAACCAGAGGTGCTATCGAAATCGAGAGCGAGCATGGTGGCGCCATTGTCTAAAAAGTGTATGTCGCCAGTTTCAGAATCAAGTTGGATGAGAGCCTTGGCATCAATTTTGAAATCACCATCAGCTTCCATGATCATATCTGCAGAGCCGTTGTCGTCATCGACAGATTTGATTGTTGTTGCACCATTAGCTCCAACAGCAATTGACATGAAGTCACCAGAATCTGCTGAGCTAACAGCTTTAAAAGCGGGCCCTGTGCCGTTGTCTACAGTTACAAACACGCCTTGATTAAAATCTGCACCCGTGCTGATAATATCAATACCACGACATATAGAGGTGCCATTGCCGTGGCCTGTAGCCACGATCTCTAAACCTTTGACAGTTGGGGCGCCTGCATTTGCTGCATGTGTCATTGTTGGAGTAAGGCTGGCGCCAATCATGGTGTTGGTACCATTAGTGGCTGTTGAATTATCTAGATCGACTTTGATTCCTGTAATTGTATTTGCAGCCGTACTGTTTCCGGTCTTGTCTAAATCAATTTCAAGTGCTGTAATAACAGCCGAATCAGTGTCGCTATAATTATAATCAAGAAAACTACCGGTTACTCTATCGGTGTTCTTAATTGTAATATTTTCGACCGTGGCGGTAGAACCTGAAAGCACTCCGAACACACCGTTATCGCCTTCAAGCTTAAACCCTCGATGCCACCCACCAGTAATTTCTGTGGAGGCAGATAAGTTTGAGCCTATGTAAACTGATGCGGAAGCAATTCCAGCAAGATCAAGGTAGGAACCTTCGAATTTATATCCTTTGTGCCAGCCACCAGTAACTACTGTTGAGGCTGATACATTTGATCCTATGTGGACTGAGGCAGAATTGATCCCTACAAACTCACCCGAGCTAGCCTGAACCGAGAAGCCCTTGAAAGTAGAAGCGCTAACTTCACCAATGTTTCCGTAGATAACAGCTTTGCTATTCACAATAGTTTCTGCGGATGCACCATCAAGTAAATTGATTTCGCCGGCATCCGAAGTGATGGCGGTGTTTCCTAAAGTTATATTATCAAATGTTGCTGCGGATCCAGATAAGGACACATATATTCCAAAGGACCCAAAGAATCGGGTGCCTTCGAATTTAAATCCCTTATGCCAGCCGCCACTCACTAAAAGACTAGCAGAAACCATCGAGCCCTTGAATAAGGATGCAGAAACAGGAGCAGTAAACAAGCCGTCTTTTGCCTGCACTGAGAAGCCTTTGAAGGTGGAGCCAGTAACTTCACCAATATTTCCGTAGATAACAGCTTTGCTGTTTGCAATAGTTTCTGCGGCCGCACCATCAAGTAAATTGATTTCGCCGGCATCAGCAGAGATAGCGGTGTTTCCTAAAGTTATATTATCTAAAGTAGCAGCGGATCCAGATAAAGTTGTGAATATTCCACTGTCACCTTGAATCGTGTGCCCTCTATGCCAGCCACCAGTAATTTCTGTGGAGGCTGATACATTCGAGCCTATATGAATTGATGCAGAGTTTATTCCTGTAAATTCTCCGGTGCTGGCCTGTACTGACGACCCTTTAAAAGTGGAGCCTGTAACTTCGCCAATGTTGCCATAGATGACTGCCTTGCTATTAACGATAGTTTCTGCTGAGGCGCCATCAAGTAAATTCAGTTCGCCGGCATCAGAAGTAACAGCAGTGTTACCTAAAGTCAGATTATCTATTGTGGCCGCTGAACCCGAAAGTGTTGCTGCCTGTGCACTGGAAGCCGATACTGATGTGACCTCAACAGTGGTTGTCCGAGTTGCATAACCCGTATACGAGCTACCAGACACAACGCCGGCATCGCTAATAATTACCGAAGAGCCTTGAATTGTTTCGCCGCCGGTTCCAGACGCACGTGCAACAGCGTTGTCGGTGCTGCCGAGACCACTCAGTGTGCCGCCGGCGCTAGCTAAATTACCGTCATTTGTGATTCGAATTTCCTGGCCTGAGTCGTCGACGAAATATAAGTCGTTGGGTTCGTTGGATTTAACCCACAATTGTCCAAATCCCGCAATATCGGGCGCGGCAGTTGACATTTCTTTTAGCAGCACAGAGCCAGTAGTAATTTTAAAATCGCCGGCTACGGCGCCTTTTCCCGGTTTAAATCCCATCTTTGTTATCCTCTTTAATCAGTTAGGCCAGAGCCAGATATCGCGCCCATTGAATTCGTATCAATATTTGTTAGCTCTGCAACGACTCGATACTCGACTGTACCCGCCGTTGAAGACACGTAAATCTCTTTGCACTTAACATTCAAAGTCATTGAGTCCTCGTCACTATCTAGTTCGACATAATGAAATCCGTCTTGGACTCTCTTTGAATTTGAACCACTAGCATTAAACGAAAACCTCAGAGTTTGATCTGAGTGATTCATCACCGTCACCGCACGTGTTACTTTGGGGAACGATATTTTATGTTCGCTGCCTGAAGTTAACGCATCCGAACCAGTGATGTATGGATAACCCGATACCTGATATGATCCAACGTTGCTTAAACCGGGTGGATATCTCCATGAATTTGCTGGCATTTTTTAATCTCCTAAAACCTTTTCATCTATAAATAGTTTAAATTGTGTATAAGTAACTTAAAGAATACGGATCTCTCACATATCCTTTTCTAATTGACCCTTTTTCGGTGGCATGATCGACGTCACCAAGATCTGTGCTGTCTCCATCTTCCGGATCAGTCATGTCTTCTTCGTAGTCATCGATCATATTATCGACATACTCAAAATAAGGTCTCTCATCGTCAATAAATTTTGAAATATTAAGTAGCGCGAGTTTTGAAGAGCTTAAGTTTTCATCAATTGATTCTAGAATAACAGCCTCCATGGAACCATAAACATCGCCGGCCTGAATTGACTCTGGCACTATTACACCTTTCTTTCTAAGGAACGTAAATAATCTATTTTGGGCGCCGTATACCGTATCCGACATGTTTTCTTTGGCAAATGTAACAATCTTGCTAACGCCCGGGCTAAGGATGATATCAATATCTCCGTGATCAAAAATCATAAGATCTCCGTTAAGGGCTTTGCGTATGTTTAACTCGAGTCTAATTAAGTTTTTCTTTTGACTGCTAAGTTCTTTGCCGATGGATACGCTAACTGTCATTATTCATACATTCCCTTAACTAAATTTTGGGTCTTTAAAACTTGACGGAGCATTTTTTCATTAATCTTTGCCTTGGAAAAAGATTCAAGCTTTAGCAATAGTTCATTAACTTTCTCACACATTGCCGGGTCACTTGAAATTTCGTTTAAATCGAGAGAATTTTTTAAAGTTGTTTTTAACCTTTTTAGCTCTTCATTTAAAAACATTTTCAACCCTATCCCATTGTCTGAGAACGAAGAAATATAATAGTTTAACAGTTGTTTTTGCTCCCCCAGTAATTCATTGGAATACTTTTCATTAAATTTCGTAACAAATGATTTTAATACAAGGTTATCAATGGGCTTTAAGTTCTTATCTGTATCGGTCGCATTGCTACTCATATATTCAACCATCTCTTTTTCTAAAAGAATTGAAGACTTAGGGTTTAATTTTCCACTAAATATCTGAGTGATAGATGCTAAGGTTTTGTAATTTGGAATAAAATTATTATAAATAGATGAGCTTAATTCTTTGTTTATCTCATTAATTAATTGTGTTTGTTCGTCAAAAATCAATTTTGAATCCATAAAGCGTCTTTGGAGTTTGGCTTCTTTTAAAACTTTTTCACATTCATCTTTAGCGAGGGTACAATTTTCGTAAAGACTTTTATACAATTCTAATTCTTCTTTGAGCACCGAATTGTTTGAAAAATATTTCTTCATTATTTTTAATGCTTTTATTTTCTTTTTATTATTTTTTTCAATAATACTTTTAGTTACTTCTTTTATTAAAGATTCATAAATAAAAGCAGTGTTTCTTTTTTTATTGTGCTTTGGTTTCATCTTTTTTTAACTCCACTTTGTTTTTCTTTTCTTCTAGTGCCTTAATTAAGCTGCGTACTTCGTGATTGATTTCGAACAAACGAGTTTCACCATCATTATAAATAGGTCCCTCTTGTTCGTAAATACTTCCACGGGCGTGTCTTCTTAGTTCTGGGGCGCCCGGGTTATTTGTTCTATAGGTATTTACTTCCGGGGAGCCGGCTCGAGCCATGCCCCTACGAAGAGCGCCCAGGCCTCTTTGATCAACCTTCTTTTTGTGATACTTGCTGGTGCCATGGCCTGGCGGAGACTTATAAATGGTGGGCGAATCTCTGTGGCCAGGCGGGGGGGCGCCGGCGTCTGGCGCGGTAATCAACATAGAGTCGTCTTCAGATGGCTCTTCTGGTTCGGCGCCGGCAGCTGCGATGTCTCCGACAGCATCATCGGCGCCCTCAAGGCCGCCAAATTCTGCACCAAGATCTCCACCCAATCCACCCGCTTCTCCGCCGAGGGCGCCGGCTTCTGCAATTGCTTGAAGTGCGGCATCTTGTTTTCGATCATAGAATAATTCTCTTTGGTTGCGCAAAAATTCTTCTTCTGACATATTAAACAACTTCTCTGCTACCCATCTTCTGGAAAAGTACCCTTCATTTGCGGCGGCCGCCGTATCAAATTTAGATCGCCAGTGTTCTAATTCTTGAAGTTCGGCAATTTTCGAAGGGTTATTCAGTGCCAGCTTAAAACTAAGCAAGTCATCTCCTCGGAACCCCAAGGTGTAAAGATGAATAATTCCTACTTTTTCCAATTCAGAAACAACGACGCGTTGCAATCTTTGAATGGTCCTTGCAAATCTAATATCTTTTTGAGCTAATGTAGTTTTATCCTCGTCGGCGCCTTCGCCGCGAGATAAATAAGATTGCGGTACTTTCAATGCAGAAAATAACTTATCTCTTAAGTATTTAATATCGTCAATCTCTGTTGTATTTGAGCCACCGGGAAGCGTTGTTATATCAGAAGAGGATCCAGCACGAACAGGGATAAAATAATCCTCCTCAATACTTAAAGGATTATATCTGAGATCGACTCGGCCGGTGTCAGGATCAATGACTTGGTGTCTTTTCATCTGTGTCACAATTTTTTGCATGTATTGCTCAATGTCCTGTGGCGGAATTGTCCCCACATCAATTTTAAAAACTCTTCTCTCTGGGGATCGTATAACTCGATATGCCATCATTGCATCTTCCATTAGAGTAAGTTGGCGCCAGATTCGGCGCGCAGGTTCTAAAATCGAAGTACCATATGGCGCATACTTATCGTTTCCTAATATTCTAAAATGAGAAATTTGCCAGTTTTCAAAAGTCATGCCCGCGTTGTTCCATTGATATTGAACATAATTGGGGTTTGTTGCGTCTAGTCCTTCCAGTCTTTCAACCTCTTGAGACGGAAGTGCGATGGTGGATTTGATTCCATATATTTCATCAATATCTAAATACAAAAAGAAATCCCCATACTTAGACATCGTGCGGCACCAACCAAATAAATTATAATTAACGTTCATAATATTATGGTATAAAACGTCAAGTACTGCTTTGATTTCCTCATTCGTGCAATTAATCATTAACATTGGCTGCAGGCTTGAATGGGTCGTCATCTCATCTGCATAGATGTCCATGGATGAAGCAATCTCTGGCATGTATTCCATTTGATCAAAATCAATATATCTCTCACTTCTTCTTTGGTTTGCAATTGCATTGACGGCAACAATGTCTAGAGGATTGTAAGTACTCCGTTTAAACTGTTGGCCGCTAGCTGAGCGGAACTGGGAAGAGTATTTGTCTAGATGTTGCCTTCTTATCTTGCGGCCAGTTTGGCTACGATAATTTATAATAGGCCCAGAAAATAACCTTGTCAGGCTTTTAAATAATTCAGACTGCGGGTTTCTCGGATTTTTAGGATTAATTGCCATGTTTTAACTCACTTCACCAACCACATTAGTTGGCTATAATTTTCTTTATGTTCAGCTATTTGATCAGTCATACTTGTATTTTTATTTTTATCCATTCCCTTAATTGTAGTATCAAAACTGGTTTTTGTGTAGACTATAGAGTTTAAAAAAGCTTTTTGATAGTTCATACTTCTTTGGTTGATTTGGAGCGCAGTATCTCTAATCCAACATGCGATTGCTAATGCCATGACCAAGTCGTCATTGTAGCCTCTCATTGCTTGTGGTTTACCATACTGCCAAATAAAAGTCCTCATCTCGTTTATCAAACGAATTGAATTTATACTAATTAGTTCATTTCTTATGAATTCTTCAAGTTTAGCAACTATTAAAGGTCTAGTTTTAGATGTTGTTGAAAAACCCAAGACTGCATTTGATTGAGATTCTGCTTGATATTGATCAACATACTCATGTGTAGATTTAATTGAGTAGTAAATATTTGGATATCCAAATTCAACCAACTTTTCTAGAACGGCATACCCAATACTGTTGTTTTCAACAACTACCAGGCAATCTCCAAATTCTCTGCCTACTTGATTAATCATATTACCAAACAAATCAGGAGTCGGCTTTCCTTGGTATTCGCCAATTATTTCTAAAGTTTCTAATTTGATGATGTGGAACACAGAGTAATCGGTACCGTCGCCGCGCGCAACATCTGCAACTAGCAAGTAATTACAAGACGGATCGTGTTCTTCCCAAATCCAAAAATTTCTATCGAATGCAGTTTTGTACTTTGGTTCTTTGACAAGCTGTGATAATTTAGTCAGGTCTTCTGGGTCAATGACAGTTTCTCCGGAAGTGTTGAAGTTGCATTCGAGTTCCTGTGCAATTTGTCTTCTGGACATATTTGCAGTTTCTTTTTTAAACCATTCTTCATTTCGGTCCGGGTGTACATCCCATGTTAAACTTGTAGGGTGAAAGTTGTTTGTTCCCGAATCTGCTTCCATGTATGTTTTATGAAACCAGTTCCCTACACCATTTGGTGTCGAAAGAGCGATACAGCGACCACCGGTTGACAAGGTGGGATACAGACCAGTCCACAAGTCATCAAGATTTTCAATATGGGCGGCCTCGTCAAGAACTAATAAGGAAAGAGACTCGGAGCGGCCGGCATCACCCGAGGTGGATGACGCTTTAATAAATGAACCATTAGATAATTCAAACGAGGTTCTATTATCGACAGATATATTTGATATTTTTATAAAGTCCGGCAAGTTTTTCATTATGCTTTTAACTTTTTTAACAAGGTTAGCAGCAGTACCGAACTTAGTTGCCATAACTAATACATTTTTATCACGATGAAACAGCATCAACCAGACAACGTAACCCGCAGTTATAGTGGAAATCCCTAACTGGCGTGCTTTTAATATTACATTAAAGCGATAATCATTAAAATCGGCTAATAAGTCTTGTTGAAAATCATATGTTCTGAACGCAATTGTGCCATGTAGGGGGTGAGAAATTCTCGCATATGTGTCAAGAAAGTAAGTTGGATCCTTTCCACATTTTAGGATCTCTTTCATCATGTCTTTTTTGGTTAGTTGAAAACTCATACATTTTTCAGGGCCATTATAACTTCTTCACGATTTGCAAGGCCGGCTTCGCCATCCAGCACAACTATTTCTTCTATACCGTCAGTGTAGGCGTTTAATATTAATTCTTCATCTGACATCTTTTCAAACCCGTGAGGATCCAGTACGTTATACATTTCGTCTTTGTCGCCCATATCATGATAGTGGCCTTCAGAAAACATTCCAGGATTATTTTTAACGGTCGTCACCCAATTTTGAGCCCAAGCACGCTCCTGGCCCATCTCTACTAAAAACATGATGGCGTCTGCCTCATTAATTTCACCAGAGAGAAGATCTCTAGCGATCTGTGCGATCTCTTCACGATTTTCGTTTAATGTTTCAGAAACTTCCGAGGGTCCGAGACCCACATCGCCGGGTCGACCCCTAAGCTCATCGGTGTGTCTATATATCTCTCCAATATATTGTTCAGCTAAATATTCTTCCATCCTAATACGGCCGGCGCGGCGCGAACGGCTGAGGATTTCGCTGACGCGAAGGCTAGCTGCTCTCATTGCCTCTTGAAAAGACTCTGGGCTATAGAATCTCGCGATCACCATATCATCGCTGTTGCTGCTGGTAATATATACATAAGCTTTTCCAACTCGGGATCCTTGAAGGTGCGCGACATATGGTAAGTCTAGTTTGGCTTTTGAGCCTCGATTGAATTCTGTCATCAATGGTTCAAATATTTCGTAAGCAGATTGAGGTTCTTCCGCAAGGGCGCCTTCAATCTCTTCTTTAATAATTTGCCTAAGTTGTGACTTGTTTATTTTCATTGCTTCCCCTTTTCAAGAAAGGTCGGGCCTTGAGCGTCAATTATATCAAAAAGCGCATTTTGAGCTTCGTTACCACCTAGTTGATTAAATACCATTCCCATAAGCCGGCTGGCTTGTGCGCGGTGGCCGCGCTGTCTTGTAATAGTGTTTAGTACACGGAGAGCTATTGTGGCTGCGGCCTGTGTATTGCTTTCGTTTAGGGTATTTTCTAATTCTTCTTTAATGATCTGTCTAAGATTTGATTCGGTGATTTTCATTTTTTGCAACCTTTTGGTAAGTGTGACGTTAGCATCTCTTTATAAATAGATAAAGATGGTTGTTCCCACTTAATTTGTGGACAAAATTCTTTGTGGTCTTTTTGATCTTGCAGATATAATTCTAATGCTTTTGCATCTCGTTCAAGATCAAATACATTTTTAATTGGTACAAACGTCGGAGGAGTTATTGTGTGGGCGCCAATGAAGCACATCAATAAAACAGACATCATCTTGTAACCAAATCTTCGATTCTGCTTAATATTTCTCTAAGGTGTCCTAAATCACTCTCAACCTTTATAAGTGTTCTGGAGGCTTCTTCCGCTTTTTCCACGTCGTCTTCAAGTTGCGCAACCTGTTCTTCAAGATCACCCAGGTCATTTCGAAGTTGTGCAACTTCTACATTCATTGTCCACACCCAGCCAGCCAATGGCATAATTATCACGGCCAATACTGTTGTAAATGTTTTCCAAAGATCCAATTTCATATTGTCTCTACTGTAGTAGGTTAATCATCTCTTGAATTTTACGAAGTGGTTCTGCCAAGTCATCTCTTTCGTTGCCTTCGAGATATAAAATAACATCCTTAAGACGAGCACCTGCTTGGGCCTGTTCAGAAGCATCTCCTTCCGGACCAGTGACAATTGCTTCATCGCCATAGCCGCCGATGTCCTTATCAACAACACCTTCGGAAGACATTTCTTCTATAATAATTTTACGTAATTGTTCTTTGGTGACTTTCATGGGGTTCCTGGGGTCTGCTGTTTCCCGGTTATGCCAAGATTTTGGCTCGAGCCTTTCCCGGTCGTTGCGATTGCACGGGCCTTGCGTCGACGGTCGGACGCAGTGCCGCGGGCTTTCTTGTATTCGCCTTTGCCACCTAGGGCCTTGTCCAGTATTCTCAGTGCCATGGCAAGCTGCCCAACAATCTGATTTCCAGACTGAGCAATTTGTTGATCCAGTCTAGACTTAATGTCCTCAATTTGCCCAATCTCCATCGTGGTTTCTCCGCCCCTAGGTGCAGCGGCTGCTGCTGGTTCTACTTGCGGAGTGCCGGCGCCGGTGCCGCGGGGTACTCTGCGGGGTGGTGTAGCACTTGATGCAACAGCCCCTACGGGAGCTTCAGAGATCTCTAAAGTCTTTTCTATCTCTTCCTTAATAATCTCTCTAAGTGTTTCTTTTGTAAGTTTCATAATTTATTTATCCTTGTTGTCCTTTGCCTTAACATTGGCTTTACGTGTTTTTTCTTCTTTACCCTTGAAGCCTCCTTGATCAAGAAATTTTCTATAAGAAGCCTCCATCGAGTCTTCACTTGCTTCACCGACTGTCTGAACCTCTTCGATTCCGCCAATGTTATACATCATGTGGGCCTGGATCCAAGATCGATGATAGCCAGTGCTTTGAACCAAGATATCAACCTCTCCTTCGGGGGTCAGTGAGATATTATCTCCGGTGACCTTTCGATACTCTTGTTTCAAAAATTTAGCAATTTGATTGATTTGATCTTCAATCTCTGATTGAAAACCGTTCCCGTGTACCTCTTTGAGTTGTACGGCAGTGTGATAACAAAGCATCAACCTATTTCCATGGAATTTAACGTTGAACCCGTCGATAACACGTTCATCTATTAGGGGGTTACCCTTTTCCCTTCTAAGTCCAATATCTAAATAATTACCATTTTCGTCAAGTGCACCATCGTAGGCGTTCGATGCCGCCTGGGATAGTCCTTGAATTACATCCATAACAGAAGCCATTACTCTTCCTCTCCTTCTAGAGAACTTTCTCTTTCTTTCTCATATTCTAAATAGTGCGCAACTGAACTTAAGTAGTCTCCAGCCTTAGTTATTTTTGATTGGACCCATCCATCTAATTGTTCCATATCATCAATCATATCACTTAATTTTTCAGCATAATTTTTAATCTTGTACAGTTCTGATTTCGCCATCCGACCTTCGTTATCGACGAACTGGGGCTCATTAATTTCTTTTTTAATCTTACGAACATCGTGATTTTTTTTATTAAGAATTTCATATCTTATTAAACTTTTAATGTCTTCAACTTTCATTTGGCCGCCATCCTTCCATCCATCTTTCTTCGCGAAAATCAACCCACTTTATGTAGCATTGATAGCAGCAATCATATTTGACGATACAAATATCATCTTTTGCACTAAACAAATACTTTTCACAAACTGGGCAGGAACCGCCGGGCTCTTTATTAAGTAGTTTTTTCGAAACCAAAACACCATTAACATTAACCTTCTCATCGGCTTCATTTCTTTTTCGTTCTTTTTCTGCTAATTCTTTAATTTGCTGAAGATATTCTTTTTCTTTTATTTCGTCCCAATTATTTTTTGGGTTCTGAATTGTCTCTTTTCCATATTTGCCAGCTATAGCTTTTTCAACTGCTGCAATATAATTTAAATCTTTCTTAGTCATTTACTGCTTTATATGCGCCATATGAGCCTGCAGTACCAATAAGGATCCCACCAACAAAATACAACCATTTGTACCGGGGCGAAGTTTTTTTTAGTGCTGTCGCCAGTGACAGAATTTCTTTATCTTTTTGTACTATAAACAAATCATATTCGCCGACCAGTGACCGGTGTTCAATTTTTAAATTTTCAAATTCAAATTTAAAACGCTCTTGCTCTTTCTTTAATTCATATTGAGTTCGTATGTCACAAGAATATGCTGCTATTTCGTAGTCCGATAACACACTTGATATCGCATACTCATCGAACAAAACACCCTCAAAGGGTGCTGGCTTGTTATATTCCAAAAAAGTAAACTTTGGCACTTCAGTTGCGCTAGCGCCCAAAGAAAACATCAATAATAAATTAAGGAACATATTGAATCCCAAATGTTGTTTCTATATCTTTAATTAGTTGTTTCTTATCTTGTCTGAACTTTTTTGTATAGTCTTGTTTTTTCTTTCTTTGTAGTTCGTCTAGCTCAATCTGTGCTTTACTGTATTCATCTTCAATCGCTGCCATCGATTGTAGGAAACTTTCCATAAGAATTTGTTTTTCCTGTAATTCTTTTTTGTGGATCTCCTTAAGACCTTCAATCTGGGCTTGTGCAGATTCTATTCTCGTTTCGTATGATGTCTGCATCAAGTAGTAATCATGATTCATTTTGAGTATGACAACCGCTGCCATAAGAATTACTAAAATTTCTTTCCAATATTTCAATGCAAATTCTAAGATTTGCTTTTTAAGCATTGTGACCTCGTAAGCTCGCAATACCATCGATTATTGTTTGGCCTCCGATATAAATTGCAGAAATTATAACCCAGTCTTCGCTGGTTACATGCCCTACACATGTGAGTCCGGTTGCGGTGATCCATACCATAAGCTTACGGGATGTTAATTTGGACAACCATGTATCTAAAAATGCTTTTGTTTGTGCCATCATGTATACCTCCTACTGATTTACTTTTGCATATCCTGATTTTTTTTCAATCACGATTTGCATGTCAACACAGTCTTTAAGGGAGTCAAGATGCGATATAAGCAAAACGTTTTTGAAATACACTTTAATTAGTTCTAAAATACGAATAAACCCTTCCATATTTTCTTCGTCCAGCGATGTACCGGGCTCGTCTAGAATAAACAAATCACTTTTAGGTAGAGACGAAACACTTAAAAGGGCTAAGCGAAGTGCCATCGCTCCCATCGTTTTTTCGGCACCACTGGCCATCTCAATTGGTCGAGGTTCGTGTCTGGGATGTTTAATAAAGATATCAAATTTCTTACCGGTATCTTCGAAGAAAATCTCAAAATCAACAACATTAGCCAATACCTTCGCGATCTCCTGATTGATAATTGGGAGCTTGCGTTTAATAATATCATAAGCTATGCCAGATGTGTGCACACACCGCATGTAAAGATCGTAAGCAGAATATTCTTCCTGTAAGTTTATATACTCTTGCTTCTGTTCCTGAATGTTTTGTACTTTGTGCTCTATCGAGCCAACATCTTTATAAAGTTCAAGAGTTAGTATTTGGCACTTATCATATTGTTCTTGTGCAGATTCAAGTAAGCCCTCACACGACAATAGTTCCGCTGTGAACTCTTCGAAGTTTTCTATTGCTTCTTTATTCTCTTCGTATTTTTTCTTCTTTTGTTCCAATTCTTTTAATTCGTAGCCTAAGCGTTCAATCGAAGATTGATTTCTTTCAATTAATAAATTAAGATCAGCAATTTCATGTGTGGTTTTGTTTTTCTTTTCAAAAATTATATTATGCTTTTTTAGACGTTCATCAACATATTCCGGGCGCAAGCTTAATATCTTCTTTTGTAACAGTTCTACGTTCGCTTGAGTCAACTCTTGCTCCGTATTAATATGAGGAAGATTCGCCACAGCCACATTGGCATCCCGAATGAATTTACATTGTGGATATTCTATGCCACACGGGATCCCATCAAGTAATTTCGACTTCTTCTTGGTATCATCAATTTGTTGCAGCAAATTATCAAGAGCTGCCAACTGATCGGACTTTTGAGAATCTAGTTCCGTAATCACGCCTTGCTGTTCTATCAGTTTACCTGTATCAATGGTGCTCAAATATTTTTCAATCTTTTGGATATTTTCTCGCTTAATCTTTAAGTCACTATTATGTTGTTTATTCGATGTATCGAGCGAAGTAATTTGAATTTGTTTTTTTCTAATTTCGCGTTTTGTATCAATTACATTAATGACCTCTTCCGGGATTGCTTCAATACTGGTACTCAGTTGCTCACGTGAGCTTGTTAATTTTTCAATTTCGTCTTTCAAACTTGAGCACGTGTTTTCATGTGTATCTAGCTCGGAGCGCTTGTCTTGTAGATCGGCGTGGGCAACGTTCGCTTCTTCATCATAGTTACGAGACTCTAATCTTTTAAGCGCGCCTTTCAAATCAGTGCTGTCTTCTTTCGCTAGCTTAAATTTCTTTTCAAAAATCTCCAAGTCAAGAAACTTGGCTATAATCTCTTTGCGTCGAGTTGAACCCTCATCAATAAATGCAAGGGCGCCGTGTTGTGCACTCATGGAGGATATCAAAAAGTCTTCGCATTCACCAAAATGTTTGCGTATGTTAGCATCGGTCAGGATCCTACTTAGGCCATTAAGTGATATTGTGTTATCGGATACCTGATCATACACCTCAAAATTTAAATCGGTTTTAGCTTCAAGGGTTTCTTCACCCTTGAGTCGTTTAGTATATTTCTCCGCTGAGCGTTCTATTGTATAAGTTAGATGACCAACCTCAATAGTTATTTTTCCACGACAGAATTCTTTATTCTGGTTAATAACATTGAGATTCTTGCGCTCATTTTTTGAGGTTGTGTTAAAAAGAGTCCAAAGCACAGCATCAATAATGCTGCTCTTCCCAGAAAAGTTCTTACCAAAAATCCCTGTAATCCCATTAAGATCATCAAAGCTAACATTATTTCCTTCTCCGTAATTAAATAAGTTATCAAATTCAAAATTGGCTAATTTCCAATTAACATTTCTAGATATATCGTTTTCGTCTTCAACGAGCTTCTTATACTTTCTATTTAGTTCATAAACTTTTTCGATAGTAGAAGAGTCAACTTGATAATCTTTCAGATATTCATCGATAAGTTCTTCTTGAACATTAATATCTCTAAGGTTTTCCATCTTAAGTGTATCTGTTATTTCTGATACATCTCCGCGTTCGCCGGCGGCTCGGTTCAAGAATGTAACCACTTCTGGTTTAAAGCGATGCTTAGCAATGTCCATTGCTCGTTTCATCACATTGAGCGGCAAGTTATTATTGCTCACGATTCTTAGACGAGCGCCGGCAGGAACATCGGCATTACGAGGCATCCGCCCCTTTGCTGTGAGTTCTAAGGTTACGAATGGTTTAGGATTGATGAATACATGTGGCTCTATTTCCCAATCTTCCTTTGACTTGATATCCCAAATCAAAATTCCCTTGTCGTTTGTCTCGCCATGGTTTTGCTGTACAGTGGAGCCGGCATACCACACTCGGCCGGCCGCGTCTAGAAACTGGCGCCGGTGAATGTCACCCAACATTGCAAAATCATAATCTTCAAATATGCTTAGCTCATCTTCTCCGTTTGTCATTGTCCAATTAATATCAGTCTTGCAATTACTAATTGAGCCATGATAAAGAGCGATGTTGATCTTGCCTGTATCCGTAGGTGTGATCCAGCTATCTCGATCGAATACGGAAAGGACATTTAAGCAGAAGGTATCATCTAATACGGTCTCGCCCGAGTTCTTTAATAAGTGAAGGTTCGGATGATCAAGCGCATTGAAGATTGGAGTCAGAGCATCTTGGCGGCTACTGTTCTTTAAATTGCCATCATGGTTGCCAAGAATCGCGTACGTCGGTGCAATATCCGCAAGGCTCTCAAAGAACTGAGAGCACATCTCAACATATTCTGGTGAGATTTGCGTCTTTGTGTGAGCAACATCTCCACAGTGAACGATGTAATCGACCTCTTCTTCGCGCAACTTTTCATATAGTTGTTCGAATATGACTCGATATTCATAATGGTATTTTAAATTTTTGATGTGAGTATCACTAATGTGGGCAAATTTCACACTTCCTCCTTATGCGAATTGCGCATATGCATATACAGTATAGCTTGTTGTATTAGAGATGTCAAGCTTTTTCTATATAGCTGACAACATATCGACCAGCAAATAATCATCCCGGTCGATAAATACTGCCTTTTGCTTTCTATCTTTAAAAGTGTCCCTAGGCATTGAACCAACATCCTCATATCCGGAAACATCTATCTTGTATAACTCAATATCATACTTTAACAACATTTTAATAATCTTACGTTCTTTTATAGCTGCGTCTGGATCCAAAGCAATATATACAGGCGTATCATTATATACAATCTTTTGTAACAGCTTTGAATCAGCGCGGAGAGTCGAGCCAAGAATTGGTACAGCGTTACCTGCGCATACAGCGTCAAACACGCCCTCAACCAATATTAAATCAGAATCCCAATCAATATACAATTCATTAAATATAATGTTTTTTGAAGCTTTGGGGTTTTTATATTTTTTGTAATTATCTGAATATTTTCTTGCAATAAAATAGTTTAAGTTTCCGTCCTCATTAAAAGACGGGATTATTATTCTATTCTCATATTCTCCCGAGAAACAATACCCCATCTTCCATCTGAGGATATCTTCGCGAGTGATATTTCTTTTTTTAAGATATGATGAGGCAGCTATTCCGGTAGCTGGTATCTTGCTGTTTGCCAAACTTTTAAATTCGTTTGGTAGCTCTAATATCTCTTCGGGTTCAGTGACCTTTGAATCAAACAAAGAGTCAAATATTGTAAGATCAACTTGACCTGATAGTCTGTCCCATACCTGTAATTGTGTAAACGCACCAAAACGCCTAACAAGCCGGCGAATATTACGACCACGATAATCACAAATCCAACAATGAAAAGCATTTTTATCCAAATTAATAGCGAGCTTATACTTGTGGTGATCGCACGCAGGGCATTTGAAATAGTATTCATCGTTGCTTAATTTCTTGTAATTACCCAGCACTCCGCTTAGGGTATTTATTGCGTCTTTTATATGCATGGGCCCCCAATAACATCTTAATGGATGAGGCGCTATAGGTCAAGAAAAATAATCAGGATTCGTCTTCTACCGAAAGTAATTCAATTTCGAAATTAAGATCTTCGCCGGCGAGTGGATGATTTAGATCCAAGACCACCTTGTCATCCGCAACTTCATGGATCTTTGCTAAGAATGAACCATCGGGGCCGTTACCTTGCACGGTTTCACCCACTTTGAGATCAAAGCCCTCACCAAAAGCCTCTTTTGGTACCGGCTGCAAAGCTTCTGGATTACGAACTCCATATGCTTGATCGGGCGCCAAGGTGACTGTTTTGGTTTGGCCGGCCTTCATGCCAATTATTGCGTCAGTGAACCCGCTAATCATTTGTGTTATTCCCACTTGAAAATCAAGTGCCTCTCCACGGATCCGCGAATTATCGAATTCGGTACCGTCCTTCAGAGTGCCACGATAGTGTACACTCACATTGCTTCCGTTTTTTACTTCCATTATTTCTCCTTTTTAATGAAATTACATAACAAAGATAACACAAAAAGAATAATGTGTCAACGTTTATTTAAAGTATTTTTTTCTTCAATTATAGAACCGGCTTTTGCAACAACAATTGCATCGGCTCGATCATAAGACTCTGGTTTTGGATTTCCAAATTTTGTATATTCTATTTTAAATGCTGATTCGTTTGCCAGCAAATGTTCCAAGACCACTTTTTTTGCTTTTTCACCGCGCTTAACCTTTATGCCACATTCTTTTCGGGCTGTTGTCGCTGCAATATATTGTGGTTTTATGTCGAAAAGTTCATATACAATGTATGATACAATTCCGTTAAAACTCATCAACTTTGAAAGAGTTTTGGCCGAAGATTTCCCTCTCATAAACATGTGCAACGGTTGTTCAATGTATATGTTGGTTATCGGATACTTCGAGGTACCCCAGCCATCGCCACTAAGTTGGTATGCTTCGAAATAATCTTCTAGGTGCTTCTTTAATACGCACGCTTTATCAAAAAGATCTTTACTTTTTCTAAGATCGATCGAGCTATAGTGTAGTAAGCGGCCGTCTCCAACAATTGAAAACCCAACAATACTTGTTGATATATCTATACCTAAAATCATATCTTAGTATACTACAAATCAAACTTTAATTTAAATGTCAATTTTCTATTATTTGGTTTTCTTACTGGATTAGCCACTGTTGCAACACCAATTAAATTTTGTTCGTCATCATAAATTGCCACTTTTGAAATATACACTTGTTTTTCATAATCGCCGGGTACATCTGCAAAACTTGAGCTGGCTATATTTTTAATTGTTCTTTCATCGTTCTCAACATACGCTATGGCGCCACTATGTCTTATCGCGGTCGAACCGCTTTGAATATACGTGGGGTTTGTAGAAAAGTTAACTTCGCCGATATTAGCATGTGCTAGCATTGTAACTGTTTGAATTTCTTGTGAGCCCGAAAAAGCTAGATTATAACTACTAGATATCAAGCTTGTTCTACCTGAGTCCGATGGTGCAAACCCATCATTGGCTCCGACTCCCCAAAACAACCATGATGGATTATCTAATACGGTTGTATCTGAAACATAATTAAAAGTATTCGTGTCAATCGCCCAACTTCCAGTTAAAAGAAGGAACCCTTCTTTATATAAAGCAACACCAGCAACAGAACCTGATCCATTGGAACCTTCGGGGCCTATTTGTATCAATTCGCCGTTTCGTTTTTCGTCTTTTATCTGACCTATGAGAGTGCCACTAATATAATATTTTAAATCAATGGTTCCTTTTTTGATCTCTGTTCCATAAAAAATTGAAGGTATCGAAATTAAATTTATTTTTTGAGTTGATTTGTTACCGTACAAAGGCACGGCATCCGGCCTTCTATCATCGTTGTAAGCATAATGCATGCTTAATTTTTTGTAATAGTCAAGTGTGTTTTGGAGGGCAATTATTCTTTTTCGATTAGAGGTGTTGATTGTTGAAACAATATATTCTCTTGTGATGCTGGCGGAAAGCGGATAAGAACCCGTTAAGATATCTCCGTAAGCAAAGCCCGATTGAAAGGCCGTAGTAGAAACAGTTTTAAACGAAGAGAGCGTGCTATCTTTCGTTATAAATGGATATACGTAGTTATTAGAGCCGCTTAGTTTATCAATATTGATTTCATGTATACTGATGTGACCAGTAGGGACACTGGTTTGATTGGCATTAAAAGCTCCGGATAACTCTGGGGTTTTATTATAAAATATGCGACCATTGTATACAAAGAATTCGCACTTGGGATAAGCTTTTATTGTGTTTATTAAAACTTCTTCTGGATTAAATTTTCGTAATGACATTTCATCAGTAGTCCAGTCTCACTCTCAATGTTAATTCTGTTGTTTCATCTTTTCTTAGCGGTTCTGAAAGTTTTGCAACGGCTAACATTTCGTTTGATGCGTTGTACAATCCAATTCCCGTAACATATGAAACAGCTGTGTCGGTAGAAGAATTCTTCACCACAATTTTAGAGGCAGATAGGTAAGTAGGGTTAGTGCTGTAGTTGAACTCATTGTGCGCCAGTCTACAGAAATAAATTCGTGAGTGGATCTCCGTTGTGTTGTTGTATGAGATGTTGTAGACTCTTTGTCTTAAAGAATCAGCCGAAGCTGTGATTGAGGCGCCGGTGAGCATCTGTTGTAACGCTATACCATTGCCGGCGGCAGCCACATTTGAAGGATTTAAATCAATTGACTTACTTAAGAGGCCGCGATAGCCGGCGCCGGTGACCTGGAAGATCGATGACGTCAATACAACAATTCCAGCCTGATAATAAATGAGGCCGGCCTTAATAGAAGTCGGATCGTGGGTGCCCGATACAGGGGCGCCTGATGAGTTTGTGATGTATAGAAAGCTATATTCGCCGGCGGGGGAATTGACTCTATAATCAGAGGCTGCATTGTAGTCAATAATCTTGGCTCGGCCTTCGGTGTCTCCGCCGACTGGGTTGGTTGGGTTTGCATCCAATCCCAACTCTAAAGTAAATGAGCCTTTTTTAATTTCGTCTTTTGTTAACAAACGAGAAAAGTTAAGGAAGAAAACGTCATTCATTTTGTTTAACGTTGTACTAAAATCCCCGTCTTCATCGAATTTCTGAATTTCTCCAGACGAACTATGGCCCACAAGCATCTTAGCCATTTGATAATAAATGTTTGTCTTCTTAGAGTGTTGGGTACTGGTGGATGCGGAGTAAAATGAACCCGCGGCATACCCAAGCGTAATATCAAATATGTGGTTTGCAGACGAACTTAGATATGGGTAATCATAAACTGACTGGAACATACCGTGCGAATAATTTTTAATATTGTTATTCGCATAAGTCCCAGAGTTAATAATTGCGCCCGTTAAAGGAATCGCTTCGTGTAATAATGTTTTTGTTGTTGTTGCATCTGTACCATCAGATGCGAAATTTTTAAATATTCTTGCCATTTTGCTCTCTTTGTATTGTTTTTATCAGGTTACAACCTTTAAGAATCTGACTGGTACGTCAATTGCATATCCAGTTGTCATACCTCGCACTCTAATAACAGTGTCTACATACTTTGTAGTTCCCACTGCGGTAACGCTAGTCCCAAACATTGTAGTTGAATCTGACGCTACCATCGTTTTTCCCAATTTATCTAGAAAATTATCATTGCCCATTAATTCGGTACCATTAGAATCTATTTTAAATCTGACTCTGTGGCCTCTGGGGCCCTGGATTGGCGTATCAACAGGGTATGATTCGGAAGCTAAAATATTATCATAGCTAGCAGCTGCACTAGTGCCACCGGCGCCCAACAAATATGCCGACATGTTATCGTCGTCAGACGGGCCGGCGGCCAATACGGTGCCGTCCACGTCAGTTATGACCCCTAATCGGTTGTCTATCTCGATCATAAAATCAGTTTCGTCTAAGTTCATCACGCCGGTTGTTAAATATGATTCCCTAGAGGGAGCTATGTCAGGAGTATCGAGACCCTGATCAATACATATGTGCCCGATTGCTGTGGATGACGGATCATAACTATTTAAGTAGTTCTTTTGAGAACCACCAATCACCTCAAAGGTGCTTGCTATACCATCGGCCAAATCGGTGCCGTCTAATTTCTTTCTGGTACTCTCATCATAAATAACCAAAAAGAAATCTCCGCCGGCGGTTGATTCGTTGACATATGTGCCGCCGGCCATGCCGCCTGATTTGGTATTAATTCTCAAAACTGGGAGATACAACGCATTTCCCTCAACCGTCATTAGATTACTTTTGATAACCGTACTATTGTTTGTGAAAGCTTCCAATACTGGAGTTTGCATAATTTTTAAATCGTAGTAGGCGCTACCGCTTGTATGGTTAATATCGTATAAGCTATAATCTACTTCGTCATCGCCAATCGCAAATTTTGAAATAGTAAAGCCGCCTTCCGCCATCCTCATCCGACCCAAATCAGTTAACACTGCATCTAAAATAATGTCGCCTGAGTTGTCTAAAAAAGCCATTTAATTTCCTCGCTGAATGTAATTAGTATTTAAGAGTGTTTTCTTCCACTTATATTGCAATATGATTAATTAGCCCAGATACTTAAAATCATATCGTTTTAGAAATCTAAGTGGTATTGATACTTCATAACCGCTAGCGGCGCCAAAGACCTTTATGTCTGTATCAATATATTTGTATGTATAAAAAAAGGAATTCTCCGCCGCCGTCGCAAATGTCACATCTTCTCCAAACATTGTTTTTGATACTTCTGATGTTAATTCTACACCAAGTTCATCAAAAAGTTTAATATTATTTTGTATAGCTAATGAATTAGAGTCGGGTTGGATAGACAACTTAAACTGCAGTCGCGTGCTTCGGGGTCCCTTGATCACGGTTTCAACCGGAAACAGCTCATCAGGAGATATTTCAGTTAACGTTTCCGATTCTAAAAAGGCTCCGGCGCCCATACAATCAGTTTGACGTACAGAGGCATCAGCTATTAGCCGATTTAAAGTCGCGTTGCCTCGGGTAAGTGCTCCGCGTGTGATCGCTGTGCCGGCGATGTCAGTTGGCCAACAATACTGCATATCAAATTCAATAAAATATTCATATTCATACAAGGGATAGTCACCACCTAAAAACTCTTCGACAAACATTGGCTTTATCAAAGTATCGGTTGTCCCGCCCGAATCTATGCCTTGTTCTACACAAATAATTCCTCCGGATTGCGGGTGTACACCGTCTAAATAATTTCTTTTTGCGGTCGGGCCTATAACTTTGTAAGAATTTACTACTCCGGCATCTTTATCTTCGCCGTTTAATTTACTTATTGTGCTTTCATCAATCAGGACTAAAAAACTTTCTTTTTTAAATCCCTCACCTTCAACATTGCCCCAAGTTGGAGCTGAATTATGACCACCATAATCTTCACGGTTAAAATTTAATTTCAATACTGGGAGAAAATCGGGGGCGCCTTCTAGAGTAACCAGATGGCTTCTCGGTTTTGCAAAGCCGCGAGTGAACGCTTGTAATACTGGGCGCTGTAGAATATCTAAATCATAATGAGCACTGCCGCTGGGGTGGGCGCCGGCCGGGTGCCATTTACTTCTATATATCGAATAATCTATCTCGTCGTCGAAAAGCGCAAATTGAGTAATTTTCTGATCTGCTTCATTGTTACGTGTAGCCGCTTGGCGGCCAACATCAGTTAAAACTGCGTCTAAAATAATGTCGTCTGAGTTTTTTAAAAATGTTGCCATACATTAACCTTTTATATAAATAGTTCTCGATCTCTCTTACAGCGCGATTAAGATGTGTCGTCGATGCCTATGCTCATATCGATGCCAGCGGAATCGTCATCGGTGAGCGGAGGGGGTGTGAGGGCCCTTCTTTCGGTATCGTCAGGTTCACGAATTCTTTCTTGTTTATTCAATTTAAACCTCAAATTTAAATCTATTTTACGGCCGGTTTGTTTTGATGTTAAACGAATTTTGAATTTTTGTTGATCCCAGATAGAATATTTTACCTGGCTGCCTAAAGAAAAATGTTTCATTGCGGCGCCTGCAGAGAAGTATCTTGACATCTCTTGTTGGTTTATTATTCGTTGAGTAACGGCTGGCTGGATTCTTAATAATCTCATTATTGATTTTGATATCTGTTGGGATTGTTTTGCTATATCTTTTTTGGTTGGCATTGAATAAATTGTAACGTCAGGATATACAACATCTCCTTCTTGTATTAATTCAACTTTATATATATCTGAACATTGGCCGGCGGTGCCGTGACTATTTACACTCCTAAACATGTAATAATATGGCGTATTTGTTTTTATTTTATTTGTAAAGATGTGATTCGAAGAGCCTGGATAGGTTGTTCTATAACTATATAATTCATCTTGAAATTCAGACCACGCTTGTGGTGCGCGCTCTGTCCGGTATACTTCTATATTGGTTATGGGAGATATTGAATTATACGTAATATCACTATTTAAGGGCAGACTGTGAGACATAATATATTTTCTTCTAAAAAGCTCATCAAGCCTATTGACAAGGCGCGCCGGTGCAGCTTTAGTAATCTCGTCAAACCGAATTCTAAAAGCCATGGTTTTTTCCATATTTTCAATCATAAACGGTTCAATGGCTGGTCGGGCCGGCGCATTTTCAATAACGTGGCCGTTATATGCGAATAACGGCACTTCGACGATTTCAACTGATGGCTCCAATTCAATGTTAGCATCTGCCACAAAAGGATTTGGAGACAATTTTATATAGCTTGGCACAGTGAGACCCAGCATAGCGCTTACTTCGTCAACTGAGTACTCGGTGAGGGGGTCTGTTGAAGATCCGTGCGTTCCAGTCGAGGTAATTAGTGTTTCACTTGTTGGTGTTCTTGTTCCAAAGCTGGCCAGTGGCTGGGCGTGATCCCCAGTTTCAGGATCAAAAAAGGATAAACAAGTTTCTTCAATTGGGTTACCTAAAGCATCAAGGCCTCCGGCATTAGTACCACTTATTCTTTTGGAGATTCTTAAATCTTTATACCGATACTTGGCGCCAACAATTAACTTGTAAGCAATAATATCATATCGATATTTTTTATCATAATGAACCTGGGTATCAAAAAAGTCTAAAACATCTAGATCTGGCGAGTTCATTATCCAAATATTTTGAATAACCGGAGTTCGCCGATTAGGACCAGTAGGTGTGCCTCCTCTTTTTATAATCCTATAAAGGACCGTTTCAACATAGGACTGCTTACCTTTTATCAAATCCAAATAATCTCTATTGGTAGCAGCGAATTTCACTTCTAAAAACTTTCTAAAAAGAGATGCAAATTTTAAATGCTTTGCAGTATTTTCAAATCTATATCGATGCGGTTTATCTGTGGCTATTTTCACGCTCTCTGTTGCTCTTCCAATAAAAGCAATTTCTTTTTCTACTCCACCGGATTTATAACTTTCATTCCACCAATCAAAAACATTGAGAAATTTTAAATCTTTAGTGTTGTTTTTAAGCTCGAAAACATTATAAGGAAATCCTTCCTCATCTATTTTTTCTATGGGGTTCTCAGTCATTTCAACAAACTTTCTTTTTCTTATTTCATATTTATTGGATCTTTTTGCAAAACCTTGATAAATTCCTGTCATAAACTTTCCGTCCAGATCGCAGTCATTTAACAACTTAACAAACAAGCCAGAGTTTTCAGTTTTAAATTTAAGATTAATATTCATAGGAAACAATTTTGAGTGTTTGTTACGGTCAGGCATTGGCTTTAAATATTCATCGACGCCGGTTGTATTAAAAAACACATTTTTAAAATGTGAAAATATTTTTGAATTATGACGGGTTACATTTTTTGCATTATTTGCATAAACATCCAAATACTCATTCATTGTTTTTTCTTGTTTAGTTAGCCTTTTGATCGCGGAAACATCACTGCCGCCATGGCCCTCTTTAAACATTCGACCCACTAAACCAGAGTCAATTACGCGATTTAGTGTGGCATGTCTATAAAAAGGTACATTGGCATAAATATACATCGGATAAGACATGTCGGCGATCGTTCCTGCATGGACAACCTCTACTGGGGCCAATCTTTCTTCGCCTGTCTCCTCATCGAGAACATAATCAAGATGAACCGTGCCTCGATAATCGTCTGCTGACGTCTTTGTCACATCAACCAAGGAAGAAGCCAGGAGGGCATAATAATTTGGTAATGTAATCTCATTTAGACCGCTAATGTTGGATTCATATTTTGGCTTATATATATGATATTCCATATTGAAATCCGCAAAGAATTTGATTTTTGTGTCACCTATATTGTATTTGTTTAATTGTTGTTCCGTCATGGGCAATAAAGCATGATGATAATGGTCTGCGATTTGATAATCTGGTATAATCCCTGGCATATCAACATTGTTGTAACTACCTCCAACAATATAGGTTTTCCATTGTTCATCTGTTTGGAACTCGTTGGGCTGGCCGACTATTCTGATTGGAAACACTCTTTTATCATAAAAGGTATTATTTATCTTATGTGCCTGATCGGTTGCAATTAAAACTTCAGATATTTTACGACTTTGGTTGGTTGTAAAAAACAGGTAGGATCCTATTGCTGCGGGATCAAATGTTCCTATCGGCGGGTATTGTTTGAGCCTGTTGATCGGTCTTATATTCAATTCACCCTCGTCACTTATTTTCCATAGATTTTTTAATTCTAATCTAAATTTATCAGCATTAGTTGTGGTATAAATTTGAGAATCAACATATACAACTTTTTTTCCAATTAAAGTATTAATATGGTACCTTGAAGAGCTTGAGCCGGCATGGAAACGGCTTTCCATTTCGCGTTCTTCAGAAGGTCCGGGTCTGAGCATAGACTCTGCATCCGGGTGGGTGTCGGGAATTTCTGCGGGATCATCTAGGATAGGGGCGACGGGCATATCAGTAGCTGCCTGGCGGGGTTATGGGCGATGTGGGCATGCCGAGTGGGGCTCCGCCCGGGGTTTCACTCTCGGTGACTGCGCCTTCTTCACGGAAGGCATCAGCATCGAATTCTTCTTCACCGTCAGCGGTAGGTGGGCCGGCCTCAAACCATGGACCACTACCAGCCTCGTCTGAATCCATATCAAAAATAGAGCCGCCGCCGGCGCCGGAGTATGCGCCAAGTTTTTTACTCCGAACAACAGAGGTAGAGATCTTGCCTATCGGAGCGGTTCTGAAAGACGTTGAAATAAAGTTATCTATATTTAATGTTTTTTCTTTAATTTTATTGTGAAGTTCACGGCCGTCGATGGGGGGAGCGATATCTTGAGCCATGAGCGACATTAAGGCCTCCAGATACAAACTTGTTGGTATGGAAACCCCCCAACCATTCGGAGATAGACTTTTAATTAGTCGGCCGGCCTCCGAAGTTAAATAACCTAGGGCATTGTTGCTGGTGCTATCATATATGCCTTGCAATCGATCAGAAGTAAGTAAAAAGTATGCATTTATATTTTCGGCATATCTCAGTTCGACATTGGGGGAATCTATGGCGCCTCGTTCACTGTCATAGGTTACAATCTCCGACCAAACTGGTTGATGCGTAACATCTTGAGCCAGCACGGGAAAGTGCAATGTGCTGACGTTATATGCCAAACCAGACAAATTAGCATATGTTGCAGTTTCAAATATCGGCAAAGTCATCTTTAATAAACCATCGGAGGTTTTTTCAAAATCATTCAAGTATTTATAATCTGACCACTGAGTTTCATTGATTTCATCAAAAAACGACGGCTTGCTTGCGGTACCGGTCCATCCTTCGTCCGTGAAAGTGTACATGGACATCATTTCTTCTGTTGGCATAGATTTATTTCTCCTTTCTTAATTTTTTAATACGTGGTATTGCCAGAAGTCATCGGATTAACTGTGGCACTAGTGATTGCTGTCGGCTGCGTAGTGATTGGGGCGCCTGTTCCGGTACCGCCCATGGGGGCGCCAGTTCCGGTACCGCCCATGGGGGCGCCAGTTCCGGTACCGCCCATACTCGAAAGGGCCATGCGTCGGGTAGTTTTTTGTGAGGTGGCAGCTATTTTTGCGATGGGGCTTCCGATAATCTTTTTCCCAACTGCTGTTGATTTTAATTGTGTTTCGCTAGTGATGATATGCGGCCTATAATTACTATAAACATTTGGAAAGCCCGTGGTACCCGTATTGTACAAATGAGACATTCTACTGGCAATTTTTGCAACATACTGCCTCTTCGAAGGTTTAAATGTTGCTATTTTATGATTGGTAGTTGTAAATCTTAGGTCAGCGGTCCGTTTTTTATATTCTTGATCCGCAATCGATTCGTCTAATTCTATTATTTTTAAATTATTGTCCGGATTAACTTCCTTAGTTGCAACTCTGTCTAGCTGTTTTGCTGCCGAAGAATTGACACTTACCGACATTGCGGTACCCATTGAAGAAAGGACTCTAACTGATTTTTGTGGCAAATTTAAATTGAAGTCAGAAAGATTTTTCATCGATGCGTTGGCTTCAATGATTTTTTCATATTGTGTTGCTTCCGATAATTGACGGACAGATTTATCTTTGCGCATGATAGGTTGACCTTTGATTACTCTCCTGTTTGTCGATATCTTTATTGGCCGATTGGACGAAAGATTTTCTGGAACCCCTAGGGGCGCGTCGGAGTCCAATTGTTTTTTTAGCTCATCAGCTATTTTTCTTGTTTGTTCAACATCTTGCATGGCATTTTTTTGAATCGTGCTAAAACTTTTTGATTTGGGCATTTTATTTTTTCTCCGTGCTAATATTAAATAGTATTTGTGTTATTTTATAACATTCTAATAAAAGCTTATTTTAGTCAGGCGCCGTGACGGCGTCTGACGTCAGACTCCGTCAGTCGAGCCGAACCCACTTCCAGTGTACGGGTCGGCTGAACCTTCCGATGGATCGAGCCCCGAGCCTGCACCGGTTCCCGGCGCGGTATAACCGCTCGTTGCGTCTCCAAAGCCGGCGCCGGGCGCGATTAATTGACGGTCAAAAAATGGCCAAAAACCAATTGCTCTTAAATTGTCAAGAGCGTCCAACATTTCGTTAATTAGAACTTTTTCTTCGCGATTTATAGTACCCCAGCCGCCGCTACCCTCGGGGTTTTCGCCGGTTGGGGCGTGGCCCACGTTGCCGAGTGCCTTGAATGGCCATGCACCTCCCATATAACTATCTTTGATTTCGTCGGAGTCCAACCCTGTGCATGTTTTTATGTTATACATTAACTGTTCCACATAGTTTTTAAGGCCGTACCGAATTCTTTCTCTTATTAGTTGATGATCATAGGCAATCTTTCGGTCGTTAACTGTGGGTGCGGTCGAGGGATCAGTCCTCTGACCATCCCAACGTTCGATACCAAGAGAAGAAGCCCCCATACCTTGGAGAGCGTCTCTTATGTAGTTCTCCCAGCCGCCTCGTTTAATACCAAATTGACCCTCGCTTCCCACGCCTCGGGCGTCAGTACCAAAAAGGATAGTCTCCCACGGCAGGCTCATGGCGCCGGTGAATCCCCGTTCCATTTCGGTTCTAAAGTTAAAATTTTGGGTGCTGGGTGGCGCATCGATGCCAGAGTTGTCTGTTGGAGTCGAGCTTACATTGCCGGGCGAGACCGATGGGTGGGTGTTGTTAATGATATATCCCATAGTGTGTTCCGGCCTTGCCCAGTTAGGGGCTGTGGGCGCTGCTGAATTGAAGGCCATCTGGGCCATGGCGGCTGCGAAGCCCATCATTTGAGGCCGAACGCCGCCACAATTCAGTAATTGATCATGCCTAACCCGTGCTTGTTCGCGGGCAAACCGTTCGGTTTCCAAATCATCCATAACATCATTGTAAACGCCGAAAGTGTCTTCCAAGTCAATGACCCCCATAGGTAACGACATGCCTTCAAAGCCGCTGTAGCCGTACGGGTGTACCATGGGGTTACCACAAATTCTATCTGATGTCGACATAGTGTCCTCGCGCGGAGTAAAGTTTTTATACCACGTGTGTTTGCCGCTGGTTTCGTTGAAAGGACCTTTAAAATTTTCATACCATTGGTGCACAAACCGATTATAATTTTCAACATATGACCTCAATTGATCAATAGTGCCGGAATTTGGATCTATTCCTTGCATTTGATTCAATAATTGTTCTCTCATGAGGGCAGGGGAGCCGCCATAAGTATTATGTAATATGTCTGAGGCCAATATGTGTAAAGATATTGGACGCACCCACCAAGCGAATTCAAGATTTTTGTAAAATAATCTATGAAAATCATCACCAAAATGTTCATTAAACTTTCCGGTACGATCATCAAAAGAGCATGTCCTCTCTGCGAAGGCTAAATAAGCCTCTAATGTTTTTCTATAGGTTTTTAATTGCTCCCATATTTTAAAACATATTCCTCCAATATTATTTACCACAGTATAGTCAGCCCTGTATTGTAATATTACGTGATTGTAATTAACCGTGCCGGCTAATACACTATCGGTAGCATCACGGGCACCGAACATTCCGACTATAGGCTCACTAAAGTAACACAATATTAGTTTTGATATTTTGTTAGGATTACCTGGCAAGTGTGGATGAGTAGCATCAAAAAACAAACCAGTTCCGGAAGCGCCTGGGCCTGATGGATATCCATGGGCGCCCAAAGGAACGTCTTCCCCAAATGGGGCGAAGATCTCTCTTCGCATATGTAGCCCTAATTGTTCAGTAATGTTTTTTGTGCCGTTCCAGTAGGAGTCGCCGGGTGTTCCGGAACCGTCTGTGGCCATCTCGTAGCCGGTGAGATATGGTGATAAAATTGAGGAATCCAGGCCGGCCCCAATGTTCATAATAGATGTGCCATCACCGGGATCCAAACTTGCAGGGTGTGTTAATTGAGCTAGCACTACTTTTTCTTCGGTATCACTCTTAACGCGGTACGGCGTATCGCCTGTATATGGTGTACACAGGGCTCTATGTATTCTTAACCGATCAATAAAGAAATATACTTTCATAAGCTCCCAGCCAAAATGATGTAATAATTTTGTAACAAGTATATAGTTGTTATCGGTAGGGTGATATTCTCTTTTGTGAAGCATGTTTTCAACATTTAAAAGAAAATAGCCGTTTATCCTTTTTTTCGACCACCAGCCTTCCAACCCTAACTCACCCTCTCTTTCTACAAAATCATAAGGGGTTGTTTCTCTTTCTCCGTCAAAGTCCATATCATGGCTTGGTAATTCTCCAGCTAGAAAAATTGCTGAATGTGGTGTTGGCTGACCGTCAGGTGCTACGCAGCCTTCTGGAAAGTGATGGTAGCCAGATGGTGCACAGCCAGAGGCGGCCGCACGTACGCGCAAATCTAAATATTTTGGGTTTCTAACACTTTTTCTGTATACTCTTTCGCTGGTTGTGTAGGCAGCGTAAAATTGTTCCATTAAATTTGAAAACGCCATGGCCAATTTTCCAGCGTTTGTGTTTGTCAGGCGATTTGGCATGCGACTTAGCTGATCATATAACATGACAAATAATCTTTCGCTGGTTGCGTATCCAACCAAATTACTAACAATATAAGAATAATACAATAAAGCTTCATTTTCTGTTTCAGTATCTGTGTTTATTAAAGAGAGCACTCTTTCAGAAATTTCGTTTGCTACTTTTTCATTATTAAAATTCAGCGCTTTAACATAGTCTCCTTGTTTATTCAACATTACATCATCTTGCCACAATTTGTCATCTTCGGTAAAAAATTTAAATTCTCGAGTTTTAATTAAACCACCTTGAATCATGTGTTCGTAAGCAACTTCTCCCAAAAACTCATTATGTAACTTGGGCAGGTTAGCGAGGTTATCCAAGCCACCTTCCACAAGGCCAGTACCCGACCAAAAAGTTGTATCTCTTCTTAATCTACTATATGCAAAAACATGCAAATTGCCCGGGAATAAATTTGCATCTGAAACAGCTGACATTGAGGCGCCACCAGATCGATATAATTCAGCGGCGTGAGCTGAATCTAAAAAGCCTGTTACACCTTCGACCACATCATGGAAGAAATTCTTATGAATCTTCATTCTGACATTCATGCTTTCGCCTTCAAGCACCTTGATTGTCTTGAAACTATTGTCACCTGATTCAGTAATGTCCGGTAAACGATCAATTAGCGCTTCTCTGCGGTCGCGCAGGCCCATGGGGTGTTCCCGGCCGATTATATCTGAAATTGCTTCTCCAAGATTGATAGTTCTCCACGCCACCTTGGGCTGGCTGGGCTGCAGCCAAGAACTTCCACCTTTAAATGTTCCTTCTCCGGGCGCAATCCTGACTCGCCAATAATCACTTGACACGGTACCGTCAATAATCTGAGTGAATAAAGCACTTGGGATATCAGAAAGGTCCTCTTCGGGCCACAAGGGAGCATAAGCAAAAGTAGATATGTCAAGCTCCCCTGCTATAAGTTTTTCTGCTACTGTGGAATCTCTCATAACTATTATATCAATATTTATTAAATCCCACAATTCAGGATTATCAAAAAGCAAATAATTTCCGGAAGGGCCGCCGGTATCTTTAACTGCTAATCGAACCTCAACTCCAATATGGTCTGCTCCTTGGTCTTCGCGGCCGCGCAAAACAATTTTATCAATATAAACTCGCGGCAAGAAATCACCATATGCTGACATATCATTCTTGTACTGTGATGATCTACTCATTTAATCACAGACCTCTGGATCGGCGCCGGATGGGCCGTATATGTCCATTCTTGCTCTAATCTCATCGTCACACTCTATAGGTATATCAATAAAATAATTATCTGATCTTAGCTCATTAACAGCAGAGCATAATTGTTTGTTATCTATATTAGAGTCAATTTCTATATTAAAATAATATTCTACATTATCAACAGTAATTGGCGCAGATGCCGGATCGTACCCATCATCATCTATCAGGATTCCATTAATAATCTCTTCTTTTTCTTTCACAAACTTCAATTTAACTAATTTTTCGTTACCGCTAATTTTTCTATTATACGTGGGCTCAACCTTGAAAACTTCAATTTCAAAATTTTCAACTTCAAAATCGGCATTTAATTCTTTTATATCAATAATAGGATCCTCCGGAAACACCTGAAGGAAAGTATCATTGTTAAACGTTTCAGTCTTCTGCATATCAGCCATATAAAAATCTTCTTCAAAAAATTCTTTAAAAACATCAGCTTCTGCCATGTCGGTTCTACTATGTATCGAAAGGTTTTTTACCTGATAATTTACTTCTATATCTAATTGGGGTATGCTAATTAACTCATATGGCTCAATAATATGTGGAGATGAGCCACTTATGCTACCTTTAAGGAGTTTTATATCCCAAGCCGGAGGACGTCGTACGGACGCTGGCGACGAACCAATAGTGTTGTTGAGTACATAGCTCCTTCTATCTATATTATTGTGACTTAATTCTTTCTCGATACCCATATCGTTCGTTTCATTAAAAAATAAAGGTATCTTTCCTCTTATTTTTTCTATTTTTTCTTTCAATCTTTCTTCTGGGCTGTCAAATGCCACTTGAGTTTGCAAGTATGGAGTATGTTGTGTTATTCTATCGTGTATATCTTTTTGATTTTCAAATATGCCGGCATGTTTATAGTCATATATGATATTGTTATCCAAAAAAGAGTAATACATAGGTTTAAATTTGCCAGCCGATAACAAGTATTTACCGTGTGAGGTAAGCTGGATGTCTAATACTTGTTCTTTTTTGTCTAAGAAAGTTGCCATTTTGTGTCTCTGTAGGTAATTATGATCATTTTATTTTAGTCTTCGACTAATCTTTGAAGTTTATTTTAGAAAGGGCTGTCATCGGGATCAATGATGCGAATCTCTGTAGCATAGAGAACCCCGCTGTCGGGGAGGGGGTCGGCGGTATAGCCGGGATCTTCCGGGAGGTCAGGGCCGGTGGTGGTGGCCTCCATAGGTGGTGCGGGAGGTGGGGGATCCGAGAAAAGAGGATCCCATCTTTCGTCCGAAGCATATGGTAAAGTTGGATAGCCGCCGGCTGTTGCAACTGGCCTGAATTCAACATCAATTGTTAATTTAGCTTGTTCAACCAACGAGAAATAATCATATGGCCAATTGTGTTCTACGGTGTAACTCTTGTCTGGAAATTTAGCCAGGGGGTCATCTATATCTGGTGCAATTAAATCGTACCATCCACCATCGGCAGTTTCAGGCCCAAAAGTAGTTGCGGGTGATATATCAACTGTTTCATCATCGCCGCGCCAGTGTTTGCGACCCAATAATACATCACTATAATTTTGGACCCCTCTTTGTTTGACTTTAAAGACCATCCATCTGATATCTTTTGTAAAGTCAAGGAAGTCATCTCTGCTTAAAAACTCAGGACCGCCGGGATCTGGCATGCCTCTTCCCAACATATCATGACTTAACACGCGTGTTATTTTTTTGTATGACTTATAATCTCTAGGTGCTAGGTTTTGCCACATATATGATAAGTCGTCTTTATCAAATTCGTGATCAAACTCAAAAACATACATTATTTTTGGGCCGCGGCCATCGGCCCATGGAACTGTTGGATCTGCCGGTGGGGTGCCAAGAACAAGCTCGGGGTATCTTAAGAAATCCAATTGTGGCGGGAATACGAAACGCTCCATTTTATCAAACAGGTATAGCGGGCCGGGGCCGAGTGGCCGGCCAGATGGGCCGATAGTAATAAGATTCAATTCATCAATAGTTAAGTTCTCGGCATAATGACGCTTCACTCTATACTCTTTAATTTGTTTTCTACCTATGTTGAGATTAAAAAATCTCTTGGTGTCGCCATCGAGGTAATAGGGGATTGCCACAATTGCCTCTGATACTGTTTTGGTTGTTGGCATTTCTCCCAGCCTGCTAGCGCCCTTATCGAGTCCAATCAGGTCGGCCAATGATCTATATCTCAGATATAAGTCTGGTCGGTCATCCCCAGCAGCACCTTTGTTATAGATTGTTGGTTCCGATGAAATAACATATGGATGACTTCTTAGCCAAGTTTGTTTAATATCTTCAATACTAAAGAATATGCCTTGATCATCATGCTGGGGCAAAGCACCAAATTGGTGCCACATACCGCGAGGTACAGATTCAGATGCATATACCGGTATTGAGATTGCACTACCTTCAGGGACATTGGTAGTTAGGGCCCCTTTCAGCGGCCTAGGTGAGTATTGATCATTAAAATTCAACATTGGGGTTTCAAATTTTGGTTGAATTACCCAAGATTGAGCCGCAGGACCTGATGGCAGAGGCGCTAAAATCCCCATGGACGAAACGCCATACGTGTAATCAGAACGATCCAATATATTAAATATATTAAATGAAGCTGTCATTTGCATTGCATTATTATTAATATTGTTGCCGGCGTAGTACTGACCAGAAGAGGCCAGACTGCTTGAAACCGTGATCGGATCATGTACAATCATGTGTGTTTGCTGAAGGGCGCCACCGCGGTGGTTAATACTACCAGTTGGCCCGGGGTCAACTCGCCAATGTTTTACATAGGTATGAGTCGAATTAAATATTTGCTCAAGACTTACGGGAGCCGATGCAGATGGTTTATAAACAATATCAACCCACGACTCTCCGTGATAATATCCGGGCGTAAATGCCCAGTTATATCCATTGATACAGTCCATTGCGCCGGAACTTTCGGCTTGCCATGGGTTCTGAGTACCTTCGCTGAAAAGGTGGGCTTGGAAGTTTGTCGCTCCGCCGGCGGTATTATATTGTGGGGCCGGGTAGCGCCCAAGAAGAGGGGGGCCGAATGCGCTTGGTCGGGAATACATTGTAAATGTTTCCTTGAGTTCAGGATCGCCGGGCCAACCTCCGCGGAATTTAGGTAAAACGGATGTATCCGGGTGTTCATAACCGGGGAACGTGCCAGATGCAATAGGATCTTGTGGGAGAGGGTATGTGTGCCCGGTGACCGAGCTAGTTGGACCAAACGGTGACCAGCCAACACCAGTAAGGCCACGCTCGGCAAAAGAGTCGCTGTCAATTTCATGGATGTTGTTCATTTTTGGAGAGTTTTGATAATCTCTATGTTTGCTCATTGAGCGATAAAGCTTCATTCTCATAGCATATATTGAACCAGATGAAACTGGCACATCTACGATCACAGGACTTTGGCGGTGAGTATACTTACCGTTTGTAAGGAAGAAGTTTGCAGTGCCAGCAAAGAAATTTGATGCCATTCTTGAATATAGTGAAGCTTCCCCAAAGCTAGATGGTACCAATGTTGTATAGGTATGCTGCAGCGCCGCTGACGGATGAGGCTCCATGTCAATGGGGGCGAACCCATCGAAAGGCCCACCAGCGCCTACAGGGTTTATTATAGCCTCGAATGGTATGCGTTTATCAAAAAGACCATATGTTGAATCGGCTTCGGTTCCTCTAGAACCCGATATTGCCCAATAATCCGTATTCCCATGGGTATCGGCATTGACCCTCGTCCCAATGTTTACTCTTTCAAATGACTCAGAAACGCAAATTGGATAATCGACAGCAAGGCCGGATTTAATTGAGTTATATAAAATGCCCGGCGAAAACAATGTTTGCATAAGTGGGCGCGCTAGGTCTTTACCATGTAACAATGATTCTGAGCCAGAATAGTCTGTCCAGCCGACGGCCCCATGGCCGGCAGCGTGTCCACTAGGGGTGAGACTGGCGGCCCATGCGAGTGAGCTTTGCTCGTATTTAACATAGGCCTCGGTGCGGAAGCTGTACATTGGCCGGCCGCGGCGGGTGTTACCAGCGCCGAAGATCGGGTAGGGGTATTCACCGACCATGTAAGTATCACCACCTATAGCAAATGTTTCTTGCGCTGGGAGACCCTCACCGCCGCCGGTGATACCGCCGCCGGGGTGGGGTTCGGCGGGATGGTGGTGAGTATGCACTTGAGAGCCGTGTGATTTCCAAAATTGTTCTGTCAATTGCAAGGTTCTTTGTGCTGGATAAAATCCTTCATATGGTAAGAATTTTACAATTGCTTCCATTTTTAATATTAAACGGCCGACGCCCATATGCTCAGAAAGGAAATTGGCTTCATTTAAGTTTTCTTGCACTCCAGCTAGATCCCTTAAATTATCTCCTCGAATAACTTTAAATACCACATTTTCAGGGTTATTATCAAGAACTTCATTATAAGAGCCGGTGGTACCGCCAGTTATTATTTCTAATGTATGCCACCATGGAGTGTTCATCGGATCAGTAAAGGGAACGTCGAATGAAGCAGAAGATACCCATCTTTTTGAACTGTATTCCGGAACGATTGTATAGTCTTTGGCAACTGCTCGAGGGTCTAATATATAATCTTCATATTTGTCATACCATGGAAGCGACGATGCTGAGACCCAATACTCAGTTATTGTCCCAAATTCATCAACGCTTTGTGATAAGAAGCCCGCTTGTTTCGGAGCCTCCCAGGCAGCTTCTCCACCAAACAAATCAATATTACCCCAGAAGGTTTTTCTGAAGGCCTGGACGGCGCCGATACTTCCGCTTTGAGACGAGGTGAAGGATAAGTGTGCGACTACTTCGTTAGATGCGGTTTCTGGTATATCAATGCCATTGGGCCCAACAACAGAACGATAAGAAGCCAGGGTATGTTTTCTAGAATATAACGCTGTCGGGCTTGTCTGCAACAGTGCTGGATATGTAGAGCAGGGTGGGCCGGAGGCGCACCCGGTTCGAGTTGTACTGCCTGATAGGGCCGACGGACCACCGTGAAACATTGTATAACTGTTTTGTAATTCGCCTTCTCCGTTGTGATATCCACCGGTAATAAAGCCAAAGCCATTCATATCACTGTCGGTGGCGGTCGGTGTATACGCACGGCCGGAGTCGTTATATGCTCCTGTTGCCCGGGTGGCACTCATTCCATCGAAGTGGCTTCCAGATCCACCATCATAGGTGGCGCCGCGGGTACCACCAAATTCGACGATGTTTGCGGTACCAGTAACGGCAGCTAAGTGGTATTGATGTAAAATTCTCGGTGCATCACCTATTCCGCCGGATCCCAAAGTGCCCGATGTACCGGTATATCCCGGGCCGCCGCGGCGGGTTAAGAAATCAGTATGTGCGTCCAGTGGCCAACTACTTTGTGTTAAGCGGCTTCCGGAAGAGTAGTTAAATCTTGGACCATGGACAAGGTGATGTATACGATCTTTAGAATTACGTCGAGATTCGCCAAGTGTGGTTCTTTCGGACGGGATGGCGCGCCAAGTACGATCAGAATATCCAACACGGCCTCTAGAAGAGGACATGTAAGCCATCAAACTACTCGGCCAAACGCTTTCACTATATATCACCTTTGCTACAAACTCGCCGGCAGCAGGATCGCCTGGAAGGATCGGGTATGTTACCGCGGCATCTTCAGCTAAACTTGATGCCAACGAATCCCACCAAGTATTTGATGCGTCAGGATGACAGAAGAATTCAGCATTTCTCTCATCTGACTGCAACGCCACGATTTGATTATAATTTGTTGCATAAAATCTTGCGTATGGTTCGATATCAGTGGAGTCGTAATCAACTGGCGTATATGACGGATGCGCAATATCTGCTTGAACGGCTTTATATTTAGAGGTTACTGGTTGAATGTAATATCTTTTTTGTAATCCTGGAAAGGCTGAAGCACTAAGCGCGCGAGTGGGTGATCTTAAAATGTTTCTATCCCGCTCAAAACGCATAATAGGATGAGAAGTACCTCTAGTTTGCTTCCAAGAAGGCCAACCATAGGGTCCTTGACGATGCAGGATCAGCATGTTTAGAAGTGGGGTTACACCGAGTCGGTTGGCCGAATTTATGTTAATATCCATCAATAGATCATTAATATATGGTGGATTCTGAGGGAAGTCGGCGCTAGCGCCATGATAAGCACGGCCGTCAGAACCTGTATTGTGGTCAATAGGGAAGCCTAGTTGGGCAGTGCTAGATGAAATATTTTCAACAATTATGTGGTTTAAGCCAGCAAAATCAACGAAAAGATGATTTAATGTGTCTGCCGTGTAAGTGTTTTTATCAAGTCCAAGCCGGAAGTGTCCGCCGGCGGCACCTGTTTCGTTATATGCAACATATTCACTAGCGGTTATAAAGTTGTAAGGCATTTTATATGCACTACCCGAACCCCATGGGCCTTCGGCGAGCATCTTCCCGGGCTTTGGATCTGCAGCTGCAACGGCAAAGCCTGATGCCGAAACAAAACCACTGAGCCAGTATGCCATGATGCCCATTCCCTCATCGGACATAATGTGAGGCAAGTAGCCAAATGTGCCATGAGTCGACGGTATAAACCCGTCGTGTAATATTGATCCCGTAATCCAAGAATAATTAAGATCGGAACGAGGAATTGTATGTTGAACCCAGTAATTATCAAACCAAGAGCCAGTAATTATTGATGCTGCTACAGCATTTTCTGTACGTATATCCCTTAGCTGCCTTAGCTTATTACGATAGATTTTGTGATAACTTGCCGGAGCTTTGTCATCCTCGTCGATATAGCTTGTTTCTGGTACGTATCCATATTGAGCTTCCGAGTAGGCTTTGCCGGCATGCCTGGTGAGCAAGGTTCTCAAACCTTGGCGGATTTGTAATCTTTCATCTTCGGAACCAGTACTCATATGGTTGTGCATTCTAATAGACTTAAATCCCGTAGCCTTATCAGCAGCATTATCACTGAATACCACTGTAGCACCAATTGCTTCGCCACTGCCACTCGATCTTACAGTAAAGTTTCTGAAATTGAGACTGTTATATACTGAGAATTCTCCCGTATGAATGTCCAAGTACCCAGGAGACAACAC
>TARA_R110002074_G_scaffold266520_1_pt1 | contig 43222 bp, 35 predicted proteins | sample TARA_R110002074 | Tara Oceans TARA_R110002074 (sample SAMEA4397215) | marine metagenome | biome: Polar Biome; feature: [MIX] marine epipelagic wind mixed layer (ENVO:01000061); material: water (ENVO:00002006), including particulate matter (ENVO:01000060) such as... | depth 10-100 m | reverse complement strand
CTTCGGGTTATGAGCCCGACGAGCTACCTACTGCTCTATCCCGCGGTATAATCTTAAAACAATTTACTTAGCTTTTAACTTTCGGTTCATAATGCCGACCAAATCATTTCGGACTGCAAATATACAATCCTTTTTAATTTCTACAATAATAAAATTAGAAAATATTATTGCTCAATGCTATCTACTTGAAATACTGTTAATTCTGAATTTTTAAAATGGATCGAAATCTGAATGGGGTTACAACATACCTCACAATCTTCTATATAAGTTTGTTTAGAAATTGAATTGTCTAATAACATAGATATGTTTTCCCAACAATAAGGACACGTAAAATAATGTTCTAACATAAATATAAACCTAAAAAAAAAGATAGCATAAATGCTACCTTTTTTTAACTAAAATAAAAAATCTCTCTATAATTATTCTTTTTCAAGATCCATAGTTGCCGTAGAATTTTCCATTTCTAACTCCATCAAACTAGTTGGATTTTTACCAGAAATGCTTATATATTCTTGATTTAAATTATTATCACTGACCATTATGGTTTTTAAGTTAGTTAAGTTCACTAACTCTAAAGGCAAATCTCCAGTAAATTGATTTGTTGATAATAACAACTCTTCTAAATTTGTTAATTGAGCAATTTCAGCAGGAATTTCACCATCCATTTTATTGTCCATTAAACTAAGTTTTTCTAATTTAGATAGCGCATGTATTTGATTAGGAATTTGACCAGTTAAATAATTGCTTCCTAATAGTAACTCTTTTAAATTAGTTAAATTCATCAATGCCTCAGGAATAGTGCCTGAAAATTTGTTACTGTATAATTTTAAAGATTCTAACTTTTTTAACTCGCCTAATTCTGTAGGAATATTACCTTCAAATTTATTCATAAATAACTCTAATGAGGTTAACTCTTTTAAATTCTTTATTGAAGAAGGTAATGTTCCTTTAAGCTTATTAAAACCTAAATTCATTTTTCTTAATGAAGTTAAATTTCCTATTTCAGCAGGTAAAACTCCTTGAAGGTTATTAAACTGAAGATTTAATTCTACAATTTTATTATTTTCAACCGTTACACCATACCAAGAATCTATCGATTTGTTTAAATCCCAAGTAGAATTCCATTCACTTCCATTAGTAGCATTGTAAATAGCAACTAATGCCTCTTTTTCTGAAGATGGAACATTTGCGAAAGTAAACGTAGTGACAAAAAAACAAGTAATAAGTAATTTTAAAGTATTCATGTTTCAACTAAATTTGGGATTAATACTACACGAAAATAGCTTTAAAATAGATTAATAACTATTTTTATAGATGAAATACACAAAACTTTAACATTTAAAAATCGATGAATAGATGAATGGCAGCCTGTTTGATTGAATATATGAGTAAATTCTCGAAAATTGAAACCGTTTGGATAATACTAAAAATCAACATTCAAAAGCTCTCCACTAATTTGAAGCATTTCCAATTCAGCTAATTTTGCTAAGTATTTAGCTTGATTTTTATTTAACTCCGCATTAAGAAGATTGATTTGGGCTTGCCTAAACTCGATAGAATTTACTTGACCCAGTTTAAATTTCTCTTGGGTCCTATCAAAATTATTCTGTGCTGTTATTATATTATTTTCTTGAAGTCTGTAAATATGTAGTTTATTTTGGTAATTATCCCAAGCATTATTAAAATCGCGCTCTAAGGTAAGCATCAACTCTTCTTTTTGAATATTTTGGGCTTCAAGATTTATCTTGGCATTTTTAACGCGTGTTATGGTGCTACCTCCATCAAATAAATTCCAACTCAAATTCAAACCTCCTGAAAGTCCTGTATTTGTTGATGTAGAGACAAAAGAAGCTGCATTATTGTTGTTTTTATTCCAACCATAAGTACCTGTTAAACCAACAGTTGGTAGGTAGGCTGATTTTTCTGATTTTACACCTAACCTATTTATAGTTATGTTTTTATCTATTTGCAATAAATTAATATTATTAGCTTTTGTCTTTTCAAAAAGTTCATCTTTATTATACAATGTGTTAAAATCAACCTTTGTATCGATATTAAATTCATTATCCAAAGTGTTTCCTAAAACCAGATTTAAATCTCGTTTATAATTTTGAAGCTGTTGTTTAAAATTCATGAAACTAATACTGTCGTTGTTGATATCTACTTGAGCATTAAGCACTTCTAATTTAGTACTTTGCCCATAATCAAATTGATATTCTGCACGAATTATTCTATCTTGGGAAATCCCTAAAGTTTGTTTTATAGCATCTGTGTTTTCTGCTACTTCAGCAACGTTGTAGTACACGGTAAACAATTGCAAAATGGTATTTTCTATGGTTTCTCGGGCTTGCAACTCCGTTAATTGTTTAGTTTCCTTTAATTGTTTATAATTATAGGCACGCCCTAACCCATCAAACAACGTGTAATTTAAATTTAGTGATGCATTGTAACGAGAACTTTCTGCATCATTTAAAATAGCTGATGGTCTTCCGTCAGAAAATTCAGCTTCAGTATTGTCTAAATTATAAGTAGCACCAGCATTTCCTGTAAGCGTTGGTAAATATCCAGAGTTTAGAATACTAGCATTATTTTTGGCTACTTCAATATCTGTATTTGCTAATTTAATACCATAATTATTTTCTAAAGCTAAGCATATAGCTTTCTCGGGTGTTATTATTTCTTGTGAAAACAATAACCCGAATGACATCAAAAAGACAATTAATGTAATAAATTTAGCTCTCATGCTCTTCTTTTTGCTCTTTAATCGCTCGTTCTACTTCTTCTTTAGTGACCTTATTGCCTGTCGCTAACCATTTTACATTCTTTTTAATATCGTTGCTAAAGGCCAAAAATAATGGCAAAACCAATAGTGTTAAAATAGTAGCATAACCTATCCCAAAAGAAATAGATATAGCCATTGGCTTTAAAAATTGTGCTTGCCTACTTTTTTCAAGTAATAATGGCGCTAAACCAGCAATTGTGGTTAAGGATGTTAAAAATATAGCTCTAAACCTTGATTTACCTGCTTCAGATAACGCTAAATCAAAAGTCATTCCTTCTTTTAAATTGGAATTGAACTTGCCAATTAACACCAAACCATCGTTAACCATAATACCTATTAATGCAATAATGCCCAGAAGCGATAATACATTTACAGGAAAGCCCATGATCCAATGTCCCCAAGCTACTGCCGTTAAACTAAAAGGAACCAATAACAAAAGAAGTATAGGCTGACTATAACTTCTAAACGTAAATGCAATGGTGATATAAATAAGTAGCAGAATAGGGATTCCAGCATTTTTTAAAGACGTTGATAATTTTGTTGCTTCTCTATTTTGACCTTCAAAAGAGGCAGAGACCGTAGGGTATTTTGATTGAATTTCTGGAATGATATTATTTTTTATATCATCTATAATATCAGTTGCACTTGTACTTGGATCTTTTAAATCTGAGGACACCTGAATTTCCCGTTGCCCCTCTATGTGGTTTATAGCAACATCGCCTCTCTCAATAGTATAACTTGCTATATCTTTTAAAGTTATGCGTTCGCCAGTTGGTGTAACGATACGCATATCATCCAAATTATTTATGGATTCTCGATTAGCTCTATCATAACGTACCCAAACACGAATTTCGTCCTGTCCACGCTGAAAACGTTGAGCCTGGGTTCCAAAAAAGCCTGCTCTAACTTGCGTCATCACTGTTCTTAAATCTAATCCTAACAAATAGGCGCTTTCTTTTAACTCTAAACGAATTTCTTTTATTCCAGCTGGGTCGTTATCTTCTATATCTTTTAATAATGGGTTGGTTTGCAAAACTTCCTTTAATTCTAATTTCGCCGCTTTTAACTCGTCTATATTATTACTTAAAAGGGATACAGAAACAGGACTACCACCAAAATTACCACCAGAGCCAAAAATTAAACGTTCGGTACCAATTACCGGTCCAACCAATTCTCTTATTCTATTGGCTACTAATCTCGAATTTAAAGCATCGGGACGTTCCTCACCCGGTAACATGTTTATTTGCAATCTTGCACTTGAGGAACTGTTTAGAGTTAAAATGGTGTTTTCAAAAAGTTGTTTTCCTGTATCCTTTAAATATTCTTCAGATAATTCTTTATTGACTATATATGATTTTTGTTCAATCATAGAAATAATAGAATCCGTTGTTTTAACATTGGTACCGTTTGGCATATCCAATTCAATAGAAACCGTATCACTTGCAATAGACGGAAACAGCGTTACACCAATAATACCACCACCAATAGCACCAAAAGTGAGCACCAAAAGCGCTATAAAAATACCTAATGATAGCATTTTAAATTTTAAAACAAAACTTAAAACAGGTGTGTAAATCTTATCTCTTAAAAAAACCATAAACCTATCACCCATCTTATTGATAAAACGCATTTTAGCAAAAAATTGCTTCACTTTAGAAGGGTTTTCTTCTACAACTGGTTTTCTTAAAGCTTTGGAATGTGCTAAATGTGCAGGTAAAATAATTAGAGCTTCTATTAACGAAACTGATAATGTTAGTATTACTATAACCGAAACTTCACTGAAAAACTCACCTATTCTACTGTCTAAAAAGAGAAATAGTGAGAAGGCCAATAATGTTGTTACGATGGCTGAAACTACTGGTGGAATTACCTCCATAGTACCATCTACAGCTGCTTGAATGGGCGTTTTTCCTTTTTCGTAATGCTGATAAATATTTTCGGCAATTACAATACCATCATCTACCAAAATACCAATAACGATAATCATTCCAAAGAGTGATAACACATTTATGGTAACGTCAAATTGACCCGCAAAAATAAACATTCCCAAGAATGAAATGGGAAGTCCAAAGGCTACCCAAAATGCTAAGCGTGTATTAAGAAATAGCGATAGAAAAAGGAGTACCAAACCCATACCTATAATGGCATTCTCTGTTAATAGTTTAGTACGTTGGTTTAAGGTAATTGATAAATCCCTAACTACATCAAGTCTAACATTATTATGACTTTGATTATACCCTTCTATATACTCTTTTACTTTATCCGCAGAAGATATTAAATCTTCATTATTGGTGCTCGTAACCGTAATATTAACAGCCAATTGCTCATTAAAATAGGTAGCATTTGGGGTTTCAGAAAAACGATCTCGAATAATAGCTACATCTTTTAAACGCACTGTTTTGCCTGTATTTGTAGCTTTAATAATGATATTTGAAAGCTCATCACCATAATAAGAACGATTGTTAGCACGAATTAAATACTCTTCTGCATCCGTTTTTATATTTCCTCCTGTTACTAAAATATTTGATGTACTAACCGCTTGTGCAACATCAGCAAAACTAATATTATAGGCTAATAAATTCGCTTCGTTAACTGCAATTTCTATTTCTTCTTCAGGATACCCCGAAACTTCAATTTGCGAAATTCCATCTATAACGCGTAAATCGTTTTCAATCTGTCTTCCAATCTGTTTTAAGGTAGCTAGCGGAATATCTTTTCCGCTTAAAGCGAAAGAAATAGTTTGCCTCACTTCTTCTCGTTTTGCAACAATAAGCGGTTCCATACCTGTTGGGTAAGAAGGCACTCTATCTACCGCATTTTTAACTTCCAAAAGCATGAAATCGATATTCTCGCCTTTTTCGATTTCAACGGTTATGGTGCCGCTATTTTCCCGTGAGACAGATGTTACTCTATCCACGCCTTTTAGACCTTTAAGATTATCCTCAATTTTAAGAACAACACCTTCTTCTATTTCTTGTGGTGATGCTCCGGGATATGCAACGTTAATATTGATAATCTTAGAATCAACTAAAGGAAAGAAAGACGATTTAAGAGATAAGACTCCCAAAATACCAAACACAAAAAATGCTATTATAAAAACATTTACTGCAACATGATACCTAATAAAATAACTGATTAATTTTCTCATTATTTATCGGTCTTATTAGTCGAATCTTCAAAAGGTTTTACCAACATGCCTGCATACGCTCCCGGTACAGGTTTTTTAAGAATAATGGTGCCGTTTGGAATGCCTTTTAAAACCACTTTCGTGTCCGAAAAATAAACTGGCTTAGCATCTATAACGTCCAATAAACTATCACGAACAATGAATATTTGTTCGTTATCCAGCAATAAATTACGATCTACTTCAATAGCATTTTGTTCTTCTTTTGCGTCCAGATTGGCTTCTAAATACATGCCTTCTTTCAAGGCTTCATCCTTAACCTCTATATAAGCTGTGATAGTTTGTGTGGTGGGATCTATACTACCATTAACTCTAGACACAGTACCGTTATAAGTTTCCGTTCTCTCTAGGTTAGTTAAAACTACAGCTTCTCCAACTTTTAACAAACTCGCATACGATTTACTTAAAGCCACTTCCATTTCATAAATGGAAGGATCTATAAACTCGCCCAATTTTTGTCCACTTCTTATTAAGGATCCTTGTGTAACTAAAGCTTCTGTTAAAATTCCCGAGAATGGTGCGCTAATGGTATATTTAGATAAACGTTGCTCTAAATTTTTAACATTATAATAGCTTGAAACAATACCTCTACCTGTGATGAAATAATTTTCCTTTTCGGAAGTCATTTCAGGCAATTTTGGTGTTGTTTTACTTAAATCGAAACCATTAAGATAGGTTTGCCACTTTGGAAAAACTTCAGGAAAGTCCAGTCTTAAATCTGGCATAATTGCAGCAATGGCATTGTATAAATCACTTTTAGCCGATTGCACACTTGCATAATACTCTGAAGCATCCATTCTAATTAAGGATTGGCCCTTTTGATATTTTTGTCCAGGTTTAAATGGGGTATTTGAAGCTTTAAATATACCTTGAACCTCGGCATATAATTCTACTCGTTGTTTAGCAACCAAACTTCCATTTGCAGGAATTATAATTTTAACAGTGCCGTTTACAACCGTATCTGTAAATACTGTTTTAACAACTTTTTCTTTTACAGGTTTGGGCTTATTTTTATTGGCAATAATTTTTTTAGCTAATAGAAAAGAAAATACTATCAATAAAATTCCTATTATGGAAAGTATAATTTTACGCATACATGGTAGATATTAAGTACATAAGACTGCAAATCTATTACTAAGTTTTATGCTTAAACGTTAAGAAAAGCTTAAAAAACTAATTATCTAGTGCTTCTATTTCAATTTGGATAGTTTCCCATTTACCCATGAAAGTCTGTAAATCAGTCTTCATTTTTTGATAATTATTAAAGAAATTTGGCTTCTTAGTCACTTCTTCATAATTAATTTCCAATTGGGCATCAATGGCTTTTATATCGCGCTCCAATTGTCCAATTTTAGATTCTACATTACTCAACTTATTGTTTAAAGACTTTAGTTTTTTCTGTTCTTCGTAAGATTGCTGCTTATTTTCCTTAGGAAGTTCTTTTTTAACCACTGTTCGCTTTTCAACTTCGCGCAAACTCTCCACTTTTCGCTGATCTAAATAATAATCAATATCGCCCAAATATTCTTTTATCTTTTGGTCTTTAAACTCATAAACCAGATTCGTTAATCCTTGAAGAAAATCACGATCGTGTGATACCAAAATTAAAGTCCCTTCAAACTTTGAAAGCGCCTCTTTCAAAACGTTTTTAGATTTAATATCCAAGTGATTCGTTGGCTCGTCCATCACCAAAACATTAAATGGCTGCAACATCAATTTTGCTAAAGCTAAACGGTTTCGCTCTCCCCCGGAAAGCACTCTCACATATTTATCAACCTCATCACCTCTAAATAAAAACGAGCCTAAAATATCCCTAACCTTACTTCTATTAGTTTCGTTGGCAGCATCAATCATGGTATCTAAAACGGTTTTACTCCCATCTAAATATTCTGCTTGGTTTTGGGCAAAATATCCTATTTGCACATTATGCCCTAGTTTTAAATGCCCGTTGTATTTTATATCTCCAACAATAATTTTTGCGAGTGTAGATTTGCCTTGTCCGTTCTGCCCAACAAAGGCCGTTTTGCTATCACGCTCAATCAATAAATCAATATGCTGTAGCACGTGGTTATCACCGTAATTTTTAGCAATATCTTCTGCTTCAACAACTACTTTTCCTGGAATTACAGACACGGGGAAATGAAGCGTCATTACACTATTATCATCTTCATCAACTTCAATCCTATCAATTTTATCAAGCTTTTTCATTAGCGATTGCGCCATAGTAGCCTTTGATGCTTTAGCTCTAAATTTCTCAATAAGCTTTTCGGTTTGCTCAATTTGCTTTTGCTGATTTTTTTGAGACGCCAACTGTTGGGTTCTCAATTCTTCGCGAAGCACCAAATATTTTGTGTACGGTTTAGGATAATCGTAAATACGCCCTAATGAAATTTCAATAGTTCTATTCGTAACATTATCCAAAAACATTTTATCGTGCGATACAATCACCACAGCACCGGCATAATTTTTCAGAAACCCTTCCAACCAAATAATAGATTCAATATCCAAATGGTTTGTAGGCTCATCCAAAAGTAATATGTCATTATTTTGAAGAAGCAATTTTGCTAACTCAATACGCATACGCCAACCACCGGAAAAAGTATCCGTTAGTTTGGTAAAATCTTCTCGTTTAAAACCAAGTCCTTGCAGAATTTTTTCGGTATCGCCTTGGTAATTATAACCACCCACTATTTCATATTGATGCTGAAGCTCATTAATATCTACCATAAGTTGATGGTAGCCCTCGCTTTCATAATCGGTACGCTCAGCCATTTGGGTGTTAACGGCTTCCATTTTAGCTTCTAAGGCTTTAATTTCCGTAAAAGCTTCGTACGATTCATCCAAAACAGTTCTACCAAAAACAAAATCAATATCCTGCTTTAAAAACCCAATTTTGAGTTCTTTATCAGCAGCAATTTGACCTGTATCAGGTTCCATTTCCTTAGATAAAATTTTAAGCATGGTAGATTTACCTGCTCCGTTTTTACCGATAAGCCCAATTCTGTCGCCATTACCCAGCTTGAATGTAATATCTTCAAACAGGTATTCTCCTTGAAAAGAAATCGATAAATTATGAATGTTCATCATAGAAATGTAACTTTTATTACTTAGGCATTCGCATTTATAACGTATTTTTGTTCTAGATTCCCGCTTTCGCGAGAAAGACAATTTTAATAGAAATCTCGATTTATAATCGAGAAATCCTTTTTCTATCGCGGTTGCAAAAATACACAAATATTATCTTTAAAAAAGGAACAAAATTATATAGTATTTTAACTGGTTATTGTCCTAAATGCCATGAGGAATCTATGTTTAAAAACAAGAACCCCTACATCCTTTCTGAAGCTTTAAGCATGAACGAAACCTGCAGCAATTGTGGTACAAAATATAAAATGGAGCCTTCGTTTTTTTATGGCGCTATGTATATAAGTTATCCTGTTGGTATCGCTTTTGCCACGGCAGCTTTTGTTATTTCCTTTTTTGTTTTTAAAGCTAATATTAACATCATTTTTATCTCAATAGTTGCTACACTTGTTGTTTTTATGCCAGTTATTTTAAGGCTTTCAAGAAATATTTGGATCAACTTTTTTATGCATTACGATAAAAATTTGGCTAAAAAATAAGATTCTTTTTTATTGGGCGTTACCACAAGGGTCAGGCTTTCCGCTATATCTTTCTTGTGCTGAATTTGTTTCAGTTTCCATCAAGTGTTTTTCTATAAATTTAAAAATATGTTTCAAATCAAAATTATAGTTAAGCACAAAAAAGGATGCCGCTGCAATCCTTAACGCAGTAAAGTACTAAAATTAAACTTTAAGTTTCAATTTGTGTTTTTGTGTAGAATTGAATGATTTTATTTTTTATAACCACCTCGTCTTTAATTTAAAATCTGAGTTCGATTAATATTAAAAACACAAAAGCCTATTTTTCAATTACAAATTATATTTTTTATGTCCTGCAAGGTCTTGTTTTGACCATAAGAGGTATTGAAATTAAACAAAATAGACCTACAAGAGGTTTTCAAAACACTAGTGTTCGGAAGACAAGAAATATAAATTTTATAAAAAAACTTTTAAATTAAGGAAAAAATAAAATGGAAAATATTAAAAAAAGACACCCCTAAAGTCCCCTCGAGGGGACTTTAGGGGTGTAAAAATAGAATAAAACCAACTTTTAAAACTCTTCCGAACACTTATGTTTTCAAGACCTTGCAGGATTTTAATAACTCACTGATAATTAAAAGTTTATTAATCAAACTCAGGTCTAAATGTGTTGAAATTAAATCCACCTTGGCCTTAAATAAGGAGGAGAAGTTATATACATTAAGCACTTGGTTCAAACCTTTTAATATCAATTTCGTTTTGTAACGGTATCTTGTTTTCAATGAAATGATAAAGTTGTTTAGCAACATAAGGGCCGATCATAACCCCACGCGTACCCAAACCATTTAGCACAAACATATTTTTGTGCGTTTTGTGTTGCCCAACCAAAGGCCTTCTATCTTTTACGGTAGGGCGTATTCCTGCAACCTGATTGATAACTTTGTAAGAGAAATCAATGATTTTATTTAGCTTGTTTAACAGGTCTTCTTTAGCTTTTGTTGTAAGCGCATGGGTTTTATCATCCCAATCATAAGTAGCACCAACAATGTATAAATCATCATTTAATGGAATTAAAAAAATACCCGCTTTTAAAATATAATCTATCTTTAAATCCGGTGCATGAATAATCAGTAATTCACCCTTTGTTGGTACTAAAGGCAAATGATTAAAAAACGGATTTTTAACCACCCCAAATCCCTCAGCGAACACAATATATTTTGCTTTTATATTTTTATAATGAATTGATTTTTCTGCGGCTTTTAAATCATCATATTCAAATACATCCTCAATAAGTTGGTCATTTTTTAATAAGTTTGTTTTATATGATTTTACTAATGTCTTTACATCAATTCGTCCTGTTTGTAAAACCTCACCAAAACCAAAAGGCGCATCAATACAAGTCTTTTTATTTTTTATGAGTTTTGTGGATAGATACTCAGAAAGATTTGGTTTATCGGATGCCGTAAACCAATCATTTTGTTCCTCTAATGATGCAAATTTCCGATACACGGGAATTTTATGATCTAATTTCACATTCAGTGTATTTTCTAAATGCTTGTACATTGGTAAAGCAATGTCTAATTGTTCCTTGCTTTTCCAAACCGGTGTAAATCGTTTTAAAACCACGGGATTGTATAAACCACCAGCAACAGTTGATGATTGTTGTGAAGCGTTATCAAACACCACAAAACTTTTATCATTCGCCTTTAATTGCTCGCAAAAACTAATGCCCGCTAATCCAATACCAACTACTATATAATCTACTTGCATCATGATGCGAAGATACTTAGAAAACTAACACCCCTTTTGAGCTACGCTCTGTATCTTCAATAAAAATATATTTTCATTTCGATAACCCTCAAGGGGACAAAAAAAGCGCCCACTTAAAAAGTGGGCACTTAAAATTATTTATAAGATTTCTGGATATTAATATGTCCACATATCTAATTCAAAATCCCTGATTTTATCTTTTATTCGTTCTGACTCCAGCAATTGCATCAATGCATTTTCTGATACATATTCAGTAACTGCTCTATCGCCTTGTACGTTTTCCTCTTTAAAAATATATCCTTGAAAACGTCTGGAGTTTAAAAGATGATCGAAAGAATATGGCATCGAACTATTTTCATTGTTAAACGCTTTTGCTTGATGCAATACTTCTCTAGCATCTGGGAAAAATACCCAAAAAAGAGGCACCAAATCGGCGTTTTCACTACCAATAAAGTTTACATCGGGTGCTACTGGAGCAATCCCAATTAATCGGTATTTCATTTCGGCTTGACGCTTATCAAAATACCACAGGCCTCTAATATGATATTCTCTAATATCTGCCGCAGAAATATCATATCTATCTATATACTCAGCAGATAATGTTTCGCCAGCATTTATTTGCTCAATACCCATTTCGGTAGTGTCAATCTTGCTTAAAGACGCTTCAATATCTTTCAGGGTTCTTTTTGTTGTAAAATAAGAATCATCATAGATATTTTTTATTTTTCCGTTTTTGATGTTCTTCATAAGTACATCGTACAAAGAACGTCTGTCGCTACCAATATTGTTGGTGTCAACAGGGTAATATAACGGAAAGTTTGCACGCTCATCAAGAACAACTTTTTCCCAAACTGTTTTTGAAAAAAGGATATCTCTATCATCAACATAACCATAATCCAATGGCTTGTCGTTATCTACTGCAACCTGCGCCGCTGTTCTAACCCCGATTTCATCAGGACTTTTAGCATTTAATATATTTGCTTGTGCAAACATACCAGATACTGTAAAAACAGCTGTAACGGTTAATAAAAAACTTTTTAATTTCATCATCTTATTATACATTTTAATATCTGTCAAGAATTAACGCTATATTAATTCAAATATTTTAATTTGTAAGCTCAATAATTATTGGTGATACTTTTTTAAGTATAACACTAACACCACTAGCTCTAGCTTCAATATCAAATATGGTAACATCTGACCCTCGTTTAGCTTTACGCAATGCGCCTTTTGCTCTAGCATCTAACTTACTTCCTTTAACCTCTATTGTTGGTTGTCCTGGAACTTTAAATTTAAATCCTGTTACGCGTAAGGGTAATTCAAAATCAAAATCATCAAACTTAGCACCAACTGTAGAGATTTCCAAACTGTTACGTTGCATTTTAATAGCACCGTCTTCACCTCTTATGGTCCCTGTTGGTTTTGGTAAATCTTTAATCCTGAATGTTGCATTATCAGACACTGATTGTCCATCAATTTTACCAGTAACATTTATAGTCACTTCTCTGCCTTTAATAGTTGTTGCATCCATAATATATTTACTACCACCTGCTCTAGATAAACCTTGAGCTGAAGCACTAACATTATTATCAGCAATACCTGCAAAAGAAATTGTCATTGGGTTTTTAACACCTCTATATACCACATTCATTTTATCTGCTGAAATTGTTGCAGCATTTGGTTTTGGTATTGTTGCAAAAGATCTCTCTACAGGCACTTCAATTTCTTCGCCGTCTTGGGAAAAAATCAATTTACCTTCAAGTTTATGTTCTCCAGGGCTTCCAGAGTTTACGTTTAATTTAACTTTACCACCTTCAATAGTAAAATCTTTTTCCTCAACCAGTTTTCTACCATCTAAGGTCAATTCTACCCTATTTGGCTTTGTTGACTCATCCCGTCTTCCTAAAACAATTTCACCATCATAAGTTTCTCCATTAAAATAGGCCGACTTTCTTGACGTTAATATTGTTGTGTAGTTATTCATAGACACTTCACTAGAAAGTGTGCCTTGTAGCATATTAGCTAAAACTTGAGATTCAGTGGTCTTGATATCTGATTGCAATTGTGTCATCTTAGTTAAAGATGCTACTAAAGGAAATCCTTTGTAGTGATAATCCAACCAGTCAACTTTATGGCCGTCTCTGTTTTTAACTTCTTCTGTACTGAACTTGTCATTAACTTCTTTAATAACAGGTTCCATACCTTTTTCGCCTGCTAAAACATTTGTTACACCTTCTCTAAAGGTTTTCATATGCCCTAAAAATGCTTGACCATCTTCTTTTATCTTATCGCCTTTAAAGAAATGCTCGTCAAGATAATCGCCTTTATCCATAATCTCATAATCTGTAGGATCATCAATTTTCGCGGTCATTTTACTTTTTAAATCTTCTAAGTAAGCATCAAAATCGTGAGCTAGCTTATCAATTTGATCCGCTTTAGCTTTTAGAGGCTCAAACTTTGCTGGTTGTTCATTAGCTTTTACTTCTAAACTCGCCACAAAACTATCATTTCTAGCTTCTGTAGCTTCGTTAGATTCTACTAACTTTTCGTTCATTAATCCGAAGGCTGAAAGCACTTCTTTCGACATATTTAACGCTAGCATCGCTATAAATATTAAATACATCAGATTAATCATTCTCTGTCTTGGTGATAAATTTCCTGCTGCCATTTCTAATTAGGTTTTTGGTTAATAATAATTTGGGGTTAAACCCTAACTAGTTTTTGTTCATTGCAGACAACATACCGCCATATACGCCATTTAATGAAGATAAATTAGATGCTAAAGATTGCATTTGTTCTTTTAATTTTCCTGCATTTTCAATAGACTCTTCATTAATAGCTGCTTGCTTATTAACGCTTTCCAATTGTACTTTGTATAAGCTGTTTAATGATTCCATTTGAGCTGCTGCCAATGATAACTCTTCACCATATTTTTTAGTCGCTTCAATTGAATCAACTGTAGATGACATGTTTTTTGCTGCACCTTCAAAGTTTTTGATACTGTCTCCTAAACTCGCAAGTAGCTCGCCATCAATTCTTGCATCTTTTAATAAATCATCTAATTTTTTAGATAACAATCCTTGTGCACTGTCTTTTCCTCCTTTTCCAGCTGATTGAGCACCAGCTAATTCTGGATACACTAAAGACCAGTCTAATTCATCATCAACGGGTTCGAATGCTGATAATGCGAATATAATTGCTTCGGTTACTAAACCAATAGTTAACATTACATTACCTGTTAGTGGTCCGATTTCGAAGTGAATAATTTTGAATAGTGCTCCAACGATTACAATTGCTGCTCCTAATCCATAAGCCATATTCATGAACTTTTTACTTGCTTTTGACTTTGCCATAATTTTCGGTTTTTAATTTAAGTGAAATACTTAAGTAGGTTAATTAATAGTATTTATTGTTATTGATTTGATTAAAATTTATTTATTTACCGTTTTTTGTTACTGCTGTCCCCATATAATCTTGAACGGTTCTGAATCCTATAAAACTTCTTGCTGAATCTGCATATTCATAATCTCTGGAACTTACCTGTAAAAAGTAAGCAACATCTTTCCAAGATCCGCCTCTTACAACTTTACGTTTATTATTCGCATCGTTTACACTAGGGTTGATAGTTGATGTATATTCATAAGAATTAGGGTCATAAGATGCATTTACCCATTCTGAAACGTTACCCGCCATATTATACAAGTTATAATCGTTTGGCTCGTAAGACTTCGCTTCAACAGTATATAAAGCTTGGTCGGCAGCATAATCACCTCTTACAGGTTTAAAGTTTGCCATAAAACAACCTCTATCACTTTTTGTATAAGGCCCGCCCCAAGGATACGTTGCCGCTTGAAGACCGCCCCTTGCAGCATACTCCCATTCAGCTTCAGATGGTAGTCTAAATGTATTTACCATTGCCGCTCCTTTTTTAGATTTTTGGTACGAGTTTTTCTCTATAGTTCTCCATTCACAAAAGGCTTTGGCTTGTTTCCAAGATACCCCTACAACAGGATAATCACTATAGGCATCATGCCAGAAATAATCGTTGTGCATGGGCTCGTTATAAGAATAAGCAAAGTCTCTAATCCAAACCGTAGTGTCTGGGTAAATCTCTATCTCTTCTTTCTTTATAGCCTCTTTACGTGTAATACCTTTGTTTTTGGCAGCTTCTTGTATATCCATATAGTTATACTGAAACTTGAATTTTTTTACATCCCAAGTACGTTGTCCGTTATAAGATTCTTCTAAAGGTAAATACATAGTATCCATAACTTCTGCATAATACTCATCTGGATACTCAGATGTATCGAATACTAAATCAACATCTTTGTTTATTTTTCTGCCCTCGTAACCTGTAGGCCCTAATCCTGTATAGTTTTCGAACATATACTTTTCGTAAACAGACATATTTGCTGTATCTGCATCTTTAAATGCATACTCACCAATACCTCCATCATCTGGTACTTTACCAACTTCATCAGCTAAAATAGCCAACTTCATTCTAACGATTGAATCTCTTACCCAGTGTACAAATTGGCGATACTCGCTATTTGTAATTTCGGTTGCATCCATATAAAAAGCTCTAACAGTTGCTGTTTTAGCAGGAGCATCATTAATGCCCGCTAAATCATCATCAGCCTTACCCATTATAAATGCGCCACCTGGTATAAGTTCCATACCATACGGCTTTTCTGGATGCCATTTCTTTCCTTTAACACCAACTAGTTCTCCTCTATCCTTAGAGCCACAACTGGCTAGTATTGCTAATACTGCGGTTAATAAAATAAACTTTTTCATATCCATAGAAAACTCGAGGTTAATTATTTATGCTTTGTTTTGAGAGCGTAAACATATTTATATATTTTCATAAAAACAACTATTTGACGAAAAAAAATACATTTCATCGTAAAAAAATAGCATTTTACCGATGAAATGAGCTTTTAACCGTATCACACCTACTATATACAGTTCTTTTGAAAAGCCTTATACCAGCGTTCTGGCACTGTATTATTACATGCATCTAGGTAATCTTGATGCGTGCAAGGTAATAACGTATGTCTTTTTAATTTATTATTGACTTCAGATAAAAAAGGGATCTCAATCCACCATCTTCCTGTTTTATTACTCTTATAAAATACTAATTCCTCAGTATCAACCAAGGTGATAAACTTTTGATAGTTTCTGTCATCTGAAAAATCATCATCTTTCACTCTATAATTAACACCTTCAATAAAATACCAAAGCATTTGCGATATTAACATGGCTGTTAACTCATCATCTTTTGATGGTTTGTACTCATAAATACCAAATGAGCTTACCTTATTACTTATACCTGCATAACGTGCAATGGCGCAAATTTCTTTTCCATCCAATCCGTTTGGCGAATACTTTTGGTTTAAACTTACCTCAGCACCTTTTACTGAGTTCAAATCAATACTCACAATATTAGCATCTCTTAAAACGGGCTCTACAATAGTAATATCTTTTGAAACTTGCCCCAATCGATACGATTCAAAATATAAACTATCCATCAAATCAATTTCTTCTTGGGCATTAAAATAAGTTTGATACCCTACAGTTGCATAATTGAATAGGTTATAAGGTTGGTCTAGAATTATTTTACCAACAAAACTATCGTTCTTTATGGGTTTAGATGAATCGCCTAAGTTGAACTTACAATCTACATTCACAATGTTAACCATAGGAATTATATTATCATAAGCCCTATAGTTGGCATAAGTTAAATCTTGTGTCCCTCCTAATATAATAGGAATGATATTCTTTTTAACAAGTAAGTTTATGGCTGTTTTTAGCGCAAAATAAGTATCCTCGATACTTTCACCTTTATTAATATCGCCTAAATCTGCAATGGTAACATTCCAACTTCCAGGAAAAAGTCCGTAGAAAGACTTTCTAATGTCATTTAATTGAAATTGTTCTCCTATATAATTGATGTCGTTTCTGTTTTCCAGAACACCAATTATGGCAATATTTACATCATCCAAATCTGGTATTCCGTTTTGATCTGAGTGAATTTTAAGTTTCCTTCCTAGGGCTTGCAAAGAAAGTAATTCGTTATGTGCTAACACTAAGTCTGAAACTGGAGATAGAAAATTAAAGTTCATCTATGATACAGCGCTAATTGATGCTTGTTTGAAATTTTGATTAAACACAAATATCAATAGAATAAATGAGTTTTTTATCACCTTTATGTTAAAAATAACCGATGAAATACAATTAATTGTTAAAATGAATACTAAAAAGTTGTGAAATATTTAATACAAAATATGGTTTACTGAAAAATCACTTCTTTTTTGCAGCAGGTTTTCTCTTAGTCGCTTTCTTTTTGGTCGCTTTCTTCTTAGGTGCTTTGGCTTCTATAAGTGCCTTGGCTTCATCTAAAGTCATTTCTGAAACATCAACTGTTTTAGCCAGCTCAACTTTTACCTTTCCTTTAATAACATTATGCCGTCCCCAACGGGCCTTTTCAACACGAATACCTTCGTCTTCCCAATTATGGATAACTTTATCTATTTCTTTTTGAATTTTTGTTTCTATCAATTCAACAATGTCATCGTCAGATAAATTATCCCAATCGTATTTTTTATTTACATTGATAAACATATTGTTCCATTTTATAAATGGCCCAAAACGCCCTTTACCCTTTTGCACAGGTAAATCGTTATACATATATATAGGCGCATCAGCTTTTTGTTTTTCCTTGATTAAAACAATAGCCTCGTCCAACTCTACACTTAATGGATCAGTACCTTTTGGAAGCGATACAAACGAATCTCCAAATTTCACGTAAGGTCCGAAACGTCCATTATTTACTTCAACATCTTCACTTTCATAAGTTCCTAATTTTTTTGGAAGCTGAAATAAATCCATAGCTTCCTCATAGGTAATCGTGTTTAATTGTTGATCTGGACTTAAACTTGCAAACTGTGGTTTTTCTTCATCATCAACGGTTCCTATTTGTACCATAGGCCCAAATTTTCCTAAACGCACACTTACGCGCTTTCCTGTTTTAGGGTCTTCACCCAAAATACGTTCACCAGATTCCCTGTCTGCATTTTCCTTAACATCTTCTACTCTAGGGTGAAAATCTTTATAAAACGATTTCATCATTTTCTTCCAATCTTCCTTTCCTTCAGCAATATCATCAAAATCAGCCTCAACTTTAGCTGTAAAATTGTAATCTAGTATATGTTCAAAATGATTCACTAAAAAATCAGTTACAATCATTCCAATATCTGTTGGTACTAATTTTCCTTTATCAGAACCTACTTTTTCAGTAAGTGTCTTGTCTTTTACAGTTCCATTTTTTAATGTAAGCTGTGTATAATTGCGTTCTTCACCTTCAACGGTTCCCTTTTCAACATAATTTCTATTTTGAATTGTTGAAATAGTTGGTGCATAAGTTGACGGACGACCAATACCCAACTCTTCTAATTTCTTAACTAAAGAAGCTTCGGTATATCTTGCTGGCGGACGCGTATAACGCTCTGTGGCAGTAATATAGTTATTAAGAAGTTTTTCATTTGTTTTCATTGCTGGCAACATACCATCTTGCTCAACATCTTCGTCATCAGTGCCTTCTAAATACACTTTTAAAAACCCATCAAAGGTAATAACCTCACCATTTGCAGTAAACGTTTCGTTGTGTGTTGAAGCTTCAATCTTTACATTAGTACGCTCTAATTCTGCTTCACTCATTTGTGATGCTATTGAGCGCTTCCAAATTAAATCGTATAAACGTGCTTGGTCGTAATCTATATTTACGGAATGCAACGAAAAATCTGTTGGACGAATAGCCTCATGTGCTTCCTGTGCGCCTTTTGCTTTTCCCTTATAATTCCGTGGTTTACTATATTTTGAACCAAAAGCATCTTTTATTTCAGCCTCTGCGCCTTTTCTGGCTTCATCAGATAAATTCACACTATCAGTTCTCATATAGGTAATTAAACCTGCTTCGTATAAGCGTTGCGCCATAGTCATGGTTTTGCTTACCGAAAAATATAATTTACGCGATGCTTCTTGTTGTAATGTTGATGTGGTAAATGGTGCTGCCGGTGATTTTTTTGCTGGTTTTTTTTGTAAGTCTGAAACTTTAAAATTTGCCGAAGCATTTTTTTCTAAGAATTTCTGGGCTTCTGCTTTAGTTTCAAAATTCTTTGGCAATTTAGCCTTAAACGTTTGCCCCTCTTCTCCCGACGCTTCGGGAGAAAATTCTGCATCAATTCTATACGACGCTTGTGGTTTAAACTCTTGAATATCTCTTTCTTTTTCTACAATCAAGCGTACTGAAACGGACTGTACCCTACCTGCCGATAAGCCTCCTTTTACTTTTCTCCAAAGTACTGGAGAGAGCTCGTAACCTACGATTCTATCCAAAACACGACGTGCTTGTTGCGCATCAACTAAATCGTAATCTATACCTCTTGGATTTTCAATAGCCTTTTGGATGGCCGTTTTGGTAATTTCATGAAACACAATACGCTTTGTTTTGGCTTTATCCAATTTTAAAGTTTCTGCCAAATGCCATGCAATAGCCTCTCCCTCCCTATCTTCATCACTTGCCAACCATACCCACTCTGCTTTTTTAGCTAAATCTTTTAGCTTTTTTACAACTGCTTTTTTATCTTTTGAAACTTCATATTTTGGATCGAAATCACCTTCAACATCAACACCCAATTCCTTTGACGGCAAATCGGAAATATGCCCGAAACTAGATTCTACCTTAAAATCTTTTCCTAAAAATTTTTCAATGGTTTTTGCCTTAGCAGGTGACTCTACAATCACTAAATTCTTCGCCATACTTGATTTTTTTGAGGGTACAAATGTATAGCAAAAAAAGTTTATCTGCCTAATTTTACTGATTATCTGTTAATTATTTAAATAATAAACACCGTATTTAAGGTCATAAATACGGTGTTTTTTCTATATAAAATATGAGGTTATTCCTGTACTGTTCCTATTTCTTCAATGGCACTGGTTTCTTCAAAACCAATAACATTTTTGTATATTAAATACATAGGGTGATACATAAATGGAGATAAAAATAAAGACCCAATTCCACAGGTTAGCATAGTTAATACTACTATAATTAGGTATGAAACAACAAATAATCCAAATGAAATTAGCCATTTTTTATTTCCTAGTTTAAAACTAGCTTTTACAACTTTACCCACACTTAATTCTGGATTAAAAGCAAATATTACAGCAAAAAATGATAGTGGCACAATAGCGTATATTAATGGAATATAACATAATAAGGCTGCTGGTATAGCTATCAAAATAGTTACCAACATTAACATAAATGTTTTACTTAAATATTTACTTTTTACAAAGTAGAAAAAGTCTGCGGTAACAACTTTTTCGTTGTAATCAAGCTTCTTCATAATTCTGTAAAAAGCGGCATTTAAAGCTACCGAAATGGCTCCTAAAACAAATATTCCTACTACTACAAACAAAATATAAACAATAGATATACCCGCAAAAAAATCAGAAAACGCCTCATTATCTGAATATCCGCTTTCTTGTTGAGCTATTACCATGCCTATTAAAGGAACATATAAAACAATTATTAAAGGCAACATGACTAACAAAGTAAATAGCTGCAATAAAAAGCCTTGTAGCCAAGTCTTTTTAAATAACTCAATAGACTCGCTGAAAATAGTACCGAAATCAAGTTCTTTTGCAGCTTCTATTTTTTGTAATAAACTGTTAATTGTATTCATATTTTTATGGTTTGGTTTAATAATTTATATCATCTTGGGTTCCTATTAAATCTATCTCGCTTGTTTCGTCAAATCCCACTACATCTTTATAAATCAAGAAAACTGGCAAATAAGCGATGGAAATAGTAAACAAAATACCTATAAAACAAGCTATAACTCCAAGCATTCCTAAAATGGCTGAAATAAAAATTAACCCAAAAGAAATTAGCCATTTTTTATTTCCCAAAGCAAAACTTGCTTTTACAATTTCCGTTTCGGTTAAATCTGGATTGAATGCCAATAGTACTGAAAAGAAAGATAAGGGTACAAATACATATATATAAGGAACTAAAAATAAGAGTTGTGCAACAGTTGCTATTAAGCCATATATAATACCTAACATAAAAATTTTAGAAAAATAACCATTTTGAAAAAAATAGAAATAGTCGCTGCTTTCTTTTCCATCAAAAACAACATCTTTACAAATTCTATAAAAGGCTGCTAAAAAACCAATTGTAAAAGTACTTACCAAAATAGTTTGTGGAAGATTATAAATAACATTCATTGAATAAAAAGAGGTGAACGACTCTACATTAAAACTAGTATTAAAATCGTACACATTTGACGATAAGCCTATTAAAGAAAATAGAAACGCTACAACAAAAGCAGATGAAAAAATGAGTAACACGGTTAAAAACCCTTTTAACCAAACTTTTTTAAACAACTCAATTTCTTCACTTAAAATGCTTCCAAAATCAAGTGCTTTGGCTCTGGCTATTTTCTCGATTAGCCTATTATATGTATTCATTTATCTTGTTAGGTTACTTTTTAGTTGATAAATATAATCATTTTAAGCAAAAAAAAATCCTGCATCAAGCAGGATTCATTTTTACTTTATAATTCTTTTAATTCAAGGAATAACTACTAATTAGTCTCACATCATTCTGCAAATATTCATATTGATACAAGGTATTATTACCAATCATTAATAAAGAATTTTGTAGTGGAATAACATCTTTGGATTGAATATTTTTTAAAGTTTTTATTTGTTTTACATCCAAAGGATTCTTTTTATCAAATAATTTTAAGCCGGCAGTTCCATCGCAAACAAATAAAATATTTTCTTTAATTCCCAAACCATAAGGATTTTCTAATTCGTGTCTTGCTGCCAAAGTAGGATTAGATTTATCACTAATATCTATTATTTCCAAAACACTTTCTAACTGACCGCATAAGTTCCCGCCTCTTAAAGTTAAATACGCATAATCGCCATCAACCACTACGGGGTCGCAACCTTCCCAATGTATGAATTCTGAAACAAACTCCGGAGAAGATGGATTATTCAAACTATAAATATACATGCCGTTTGTGCTTCCTAAATACAAATAATCATCGGCTTCAAACATCGTTTCAATATTCCAGCCTGCATATTGGGTGTTGGTGAGCGTTGGAGATGATAAATTTTGAATGTTAAAAATAGCCATTTCATAATTTCCTACCGTGTACAAATAATTATCCACTATTTGAAAACGTGCTAAAGACCCTCCAGTACCAGTTGCTGATTCTGCTCTATTATTTAACGCAGCACCATCAAAAGCAATATCTATAAGCACATTTTCATCTATTTTCTTACGGCGTTCCTGCTTCACCGTCCAACCCACAATAATATCTTCTTCATAATTATATGTCCCATAATCTAAAGCCTGGGCTTCAATAGGAATTTGAAAATCATAAACATTAAAAACATCTTCTAACCGTTCAACTTCTTTGATTGTGTTTATGTTAGAGATATCAAAAACCACCAAATCCGTAGCACTATCGGCAAATAAATAATTGTCTTTTATTGAAATATCTTCATTCCCAGGAATGGTAATAAATTTAATTTTCTTTGGTATTCTGGGGTTGCTGTTATCAATAATATGAATACCCTTAACATCATTAACAAAAATGTAATTATTGTAAACATAAATTTTACCAGCTTCTTGGATGTCTTTGGCTGATGTAATATCAACTGATTTTCTAAATTCCGATTTACTCATTAATTCGGGGGTTGCCACCATAACAAACTCATAATCTGAATCGTCGGTATCACATGAAAGAATGGTTGCAAAAGCAAAAAGCAGAATGATATAGTTAAATTTCATAGTTGATTGTTTTTCTTAAAGATGTTAAAACTGTAAAATGGTTGCGTTGGAAATGATAATTTTTTTTAAAATTCATTAAAAAAACAAACTGCCACTTTGTCACAAAACACAAATTAGTTGTATCTTTGCACCCGCCTGACATCGGGCAGGTACTTATTGACCGTTAGTGGTTTTAGTGAACTATGGAAAACATTATAGACGAAAATAAACAGGGAGAATCTTTAGTTCTTGATCGAAAAGAAGGTAACAAACGCAAGCTTTTTATTGAAAGTTACGGTTGTGCTATGAATTTTAGCGACAGTGAAATTGTAGCTTCCATACTGGCTGAACAAGGCTATAATACTACCAAAAACTTAGAAGATGCCGATTTGGTTTTGGTCAATACCTGTTCTATCCGGGATAAAGCAGAACAAACCGTTCGGAAACGTTTGGAAAAATATAACGCTGTAAAACGCGACCATAATCCTAAAATGAAAGTTGGCGTTTTGGGCTGTATGGCAGAACGCCTTAAAACCAAATTTCTTGAAGAAGAAAAAATAGTCGATTTGGTTGTAGGACCCGATGCTTATAAAGATTTACCAAACCTTTTGGCCGAAGTTGATGAAGGTAGAGATGCTATTAACGTTATACTATCTAAAGAAGAAACCTATGGCGATATTTCGCCAGTGCGTTTAAACACGAACGGTGTTACCGCTTTTGTTTCCATAACACGTGGTTGCGACAATATGTGTACATTTTGTGTGGTGCCTTTTACCCGCGGACGAGAACGTAGCCGTGATCCACAAAGTATTATTGAAGAAGTTAACGATTTATGGCATAGAGGTTTTAAAGAAATAACCTTGCTTGGGCAAAATGTAGATAGCTATTTATGGTACGGGGGCGGATTGAAAAAAGATTTTGATAAAGCCAGTGAGATACAAAAAGCAACATCTGTAAGTTTTTCAAATCTTTTGGAACTATGCGCCAAAACGCAACCCAAAATGCGGATTCGTTTTTCAACCTCAAACCCACAAGATTTAACATTGGATGTGATTGAAACCATGGCAACATATCAAAATATATGTAATCATATTCACTTACCTGTTCAAAGTGGAAGCAATCGTATTCTAAAAGCTATGAATCGTCTGCATACCCGTGAAGAGTATATGACTTTGATTGATAACATTAGAAAAATCATTCCCAATTGCGCTATCAGTCAAGATATGATTGTTGGGTTTCCAACCGAAACTGAAGCAGATTTTCAAGATACAGTTTCCTTAATGGACTATGTAAAATATAATTTTGGTTATATGTTTATGTATTCGGAACGCCCTGGAACCATGGCAGGACGAAACATGGAAGATGATGTTCCGGAAGCAATAAAAAAACGAAGACTGCAAGATATTGTTGATTTACAAAGAGTGCATAGCGAAATTAGAACAAAAGAGTGGTTAAACACCACTGTTGAAGTATTGATTGAAAAAGAATCAAAAAAATCAGATATCCAATGGTCTGGCAGAACACCACAAAATATTGTTGCTGTTTTTCCTAAAGAAAACTTCAAAATTGGAGATTTCGTGAATGTGAAAATTACAGATTGCACAAGTGCCACGCTTATTGGTGAAGCAAGCCCCTTAAAAAGCCCCCTAGCCCCCGAAGGGGGGACTGTTATGGGTAATGGAGTTAGGAAAATAGGGGGTTAAGATTTATTTTTTATAATAAATATAAGAAAATATGAAAAAACATAGAATTGTGATGTCTAAAGAAATTAATTCCCCCTTTGGGGGCAAAGGGGGCTATTCCCCCTTCGGGAACTAGGAGGCCATGGAATCAGTACAAGCTATAAAACAACGTTTTGGTATTATTGGCAATACACAATCGCTAAATCGTGCTATTGAAAAAGCGATTCAAGTCGCCCCAACCGATATTTCAGTTTTGGTTACCGGAGAAAGTGGTGTTGGTAAGGAAAGTATCCCTAAAATAATACATCAATTATCACATAGAAAACACAATAAATATATTGCTGTAAACTGTGGTGCGATACCTGAAGGCACTATTGATAGCGAATTGTTTGGGCATGAAAAAGGGTCGTTTACAGGAGCAACGCAAACCCGTGCTGGGTATTTTGAAGTTGCCGATGGAGGTACTATTTTTTTAGATGAAGTTGGCGAGTTACCACTTACCACACAAGTACGTTTACTGCGTGTTTTAGAAAATGGTGAATTTTTAAAAGTAGGCTCAAGCAAAGTACAAAAAACCAATGTGCGTATTGTAGCAGCAACAAATATGAATATGTTTGAGGCCATTGAAAAAGAAAAATTCAGAGAAGATTTATATTATCGATTAAGCACCGTTGACATCCATTTACCACCGCTTCGCGAACGTCAAGATGATATTCATTTATTATTCAGGAAATTTGCTAGCGACTTTGCTTTAAAATACAAAATGCCAACAGTTAAACTTACCGATGAGGCTATACAAGCGCTTTTAAAACACAGATGGAGCGGTAACATTAGGCAATTACGAAACATTGCTGAACAGGTTTCGGTTTTAGAGCAAAATCGCACTATAAGTGCTTCAACACTTCAAGGTTATCTACCTAATTCAAAATCTAACTTACCCGCAGTTATTAAAACTTCAAAATCTAAAAGCGATTTTAGTAGTGAGCGTGAGATTTTATACAAGGTGCTATTTGACATGAAAAGTGACCTTAACGATTTAAAAAAACTCACCATGGAGTTAATGAAATCGGGCAACACCAAAGATGTTGAAAAAGATAACGAAGGCCTTATTCAAAAAATTTATGGTGATAATGAAGACGAAGACACTGCTTTTGAAGACGCTGAAAATGATACTAAAGTTTTATCAATTCCAGAGCATTCCACAAATCAAGAAGAAAACACAAATACGCAAGACAAATATTATTTTGCCGAAGAAATTGAAGAAGAAGAAACCTTATCGCTTCATGATAAAGAATTAGAATTAATAAAAAAATCGCTTGAACGTCATCACGGAAAGCGTAAATTAGCAGCCGCCGAATTGGGGATTAGCGAACGTACACTGTATAGAAAAATAAAACAATACGATTTGTAATTAATCGTTAATAAAACAAAAATCTGTCATTACTGCGAAGGCAGGAATCCATTAAAACAAATGAAGAAATATATAGTTTACTTTTCACTTTTAGCCCTAAGCTTTTCACTTTCAGGTTGTGGTTTTTATTCATTTACGGGGGCATCCATTCCTGCTGATGTTAAAACGTATCAAGTAAACCGTTTTGAAAACACATCGCTATTATTTGAACCCGGTTTAGATTTACTTTTTCAAAATACACTTCAAGATTTAATTCAAAACCAAACGAATTTAAATTTAGTAACATCTGGCGGTGATTTGATTTATGAAGGTGAAATTACAGATTATAGAATCTCACCAACAACATCCACATCGTCAAATACAGCTGCACAAAACAGATTAACCATAAACGTAAAACTGAGATTTTATAATAGAAAGAAAGAAGAAGACGATTTAGAACAATCGTTCTCATTTTTTTATGATTATGACGGAAGCGCACAACTTATTGGAGCACAAAAAGCTACTGCACACGAAGAAATTTTTGAGCGTATTACACAGGATGTTTTTAATGCTACACTTGCTAAGTGGTAGTTTTTAGTCACAGTTATCAGTTGCAGTCGCAGTTATTTTCGTTTAAATTCAAATCATTTATTACTTTTTTAACTTTGCGTCTTAGCGACTTTGCGCGAAAAAAATATTAAATTTGGCTTAGCCAATGAATCAAACAGATTTTACATATACACTGCAACACCCTCAAGCAATAACGCATCAACAAACTGATGTGGTAAAATCTATTATTGACGAATTTCCATATTTTCAATCGGCTCGTGCTATTTATTTGAAAGGCTTAAAAGATCAAAGTAGTTTTAAATACAATCAAGAACTTAAAACAACGGCAGCTTACACTACAGACCGGAGTATTTTGTTTGATTTTATTACATCAGAAGACTTTATTCAAAATGAAATTTCACAATTCATAAAGCAAAATATAGCGCATTTAAAAGATATTGATGTAGACATTGAAGATATTTCGGTAAATAAAAGCGTGATTATTGATAATGCTTTAAAACAACAAATAAAGGACACTACTGGAGTTTTAGATATCGATTTATTTGAACCTAAAGAAGAACGCCCTAAAAAAGCTTTTGTTTTAGATGAATCTGAATCTATTGAAAATGTTACTACAGAAACAAAAACCCAAGACCCTTCAGCAACCGATATTTTAAGTTTAGGCACACCACTTCAATTTGATAAAAAAGAAAAACACTCGTTTAACGAATGGTTAAAACTGACCTGTTTTAGTCCTATTGTTAGAGAGGAAGACAAAAAGAAACCTGCTATAATAGAGGAAGAGCCTGATACTTCAGATAAGGCAAAAAAGTTTGAGTTGATTGATAAGTTTATCATCCAGAAACCAAAAATTAATCCGTTAAAATCATCAACTTCAAAAGGGAACCTAGCTAAGGCACAAATGATACAACCCGAAGCTTTAATGACAGAGACTTTAGCACGTATTTATGTGGAGCAAAAAAACTATAGAAAAGCGATTCAATCTTATAAGATTTTAAGTTTGAAATATCCAGAAAAAAGTAGTTTCTTTGCAAACCAAATTAAGGCAGTAGAACAATTACAAGAACATAATAATAAGGAATAATGAGTACGTTTACAATATTTTTAGCTTTAATCGTAGTTGTAGCATTTTTACTAATCGTTGTAATTATGGTACAAAACCCTAAAGGTGGTGGATTATCATCTTCTTTTGGTGGCGGTGGCACACAACAATTAGGTGGTGTAAAAAAGACAACTGACTTTTTAGATAAAAGCACATGGACTTTAGCAACATTATTATTAGTATTAATATTACTATCTAATATAGCTATTAACAGAGGTGGTGACAATCTAGATTCAAAAGCTTTAGATCTGGATGCAACAACAACACAACCTTTACCGGCAACACCGCTACCTACTACAAATGACACGGCTACTCCTGCAGATTCAACAGGAAACTAATAAATCATTATAAAGGAACAAAAAATGCCAACTTTATAAGTTGGTATTTTTTGTTACTGCAAGTTTGTCAGTCAATAAGCATTGGCACATTTTTAGCTTATCTATTAAGCATTAATCATAACTTAATTAATATTAAATAATATAACAAAATGAGCTTGAACATTAAACCATTAGCAGACAGAGTTGTTATTGAACCTGCTGCCGCTGAAACTAAAACAGCTTCAGGAATTATTATTCCAGATAACGCTAAAGAGAAACCACAAAAAGGCAAAGTAGTTGCTGCTGGAAAAGGCACTAAAGATGAGCCTATTACCGTAAAAGTTGGCGATACTGTTTTATATGGTAAATATGCAGGAACAGAGCTTAAACTAGAAGGTAAAGATTATTTAATAATGCGTGAGAGCGATATATTAGCAATAATATAATTGTCATTCCTGCGTAGGCAGGAATCTCATCAAACAAAAACTAAAGTTTAATTAAAGCAGATTCCCTCCTTCGAGGGAATGAAAATAAAATTTTCATTATGGCAAAAGATATAAAATTTGATATTGACGCACGCGACGGAATAAAACGTGGCGTTGATGCATTAGCAAATGCAGTAAAAGTAACTTTAGGTCCTAAAGGGCGTAATGTAATTATTAGTAAAAGTTTCGGCGCACCTCAAGTCACTAAAGATGGTGTGACTGTGGCTAAAGAAATTGAATTAGCAGATCCGCATGAAAATATGGGGGCGCAAATGGTAAAGGAAGTCGCTTCAAAAACTAATGATTTGGCTGGTGATGGTACAACTACTGCTACCGTTTTAGCTCAAGCCATCGTAAAAGAAGGTTTAAAAAATGTAGCTTCCGGAGCCAATCCAATGGATTTAAAACGTGGTATTGATAAAGCTGTTGAAGCTATTGTGAAAGATCTTGAAAAGCAAGCTCAAAAAGTTGGTAACTCTTCTGAAAAAATAAAACAAGTCGCCGCTATTTCAGCAAATAACGATGATACTATTGGTGATTTGATTGCCAAAGCTTTTGGAAAAGTTGGTAAAGAAGGTGTTATTACTGTTGAAGAAGCTAAAGGTATGGAAACATACGTTGATGTTGTTGAAGGTATGCAATTTGATAGAGGTTACTTATCGCCTTACTTTGTAACGGATGCTGATAAAATGATTGCCGATTTAGAAAATCCATACATTTTATTATTTGATAAAAAGATTTCTAACTTACAAGAAATCCTCCCCATATTAGAACCAGTTGCACAATCTGGTCGTCCATTATTAATTATTGCAGAAGATGTTGACGGACAAGCCTTAGCTACATTAGTAGTAAACAAATTACGTGGTGGACTTAAAATTGCTGCTGTAAAAGCACCTGGTTTTGGAGACAGACGTAAAGCCATGTTAGAAGATATTGCTATTTTAACTGGTGGAACTGTAATTTCTGAAGAAAGAGGATTTACTCTTGAAAATGCAGATTTAACGATGTTGGGTACTGCGGAAACGGTAACTGTTGATAAAGACAATACAACCATTGTAAATGGTGCTGGTAAAGCTGCTGATATTAAAGCACGGGTAAACCAAATTAAATCGCAAATTGAAACAACAACTAGCGATTACGATAAAGAAAAACTACAAGAGCGTTTAGCTAAATTAGCTGGTGGTGTTGCTGTACTTTATGTTGGTGCTGCTTCTGAAGTTGAGATGAAAGAGAAAAAAGACCGTGTTGATGATGCGTTACATGCAACCAGAGCTGCCGTAGAAGAAGGCATTGTTGCTGGTGGTGGCGTGGCGTTTGTAAGAGCAAAAGCTGTTTTAGAAAAAATTACTACTGATAATTTAGATGAAACTACCGGGGTTCAAATTGTTAATAAAGCTATTGAATCGCCTTTACGCATTATTGTAGAAAATGCAGGTGGTGAAGGTTCTGTTGTTATAAATAAAGTTTTAGAAGGTAAAAAAGATTTTGGTTACGATGCTAAATCTGAAGAATATGTTGATATGCTTAAAGCTGGTATTATCGATCCTAAAAAGGTAACACGTATTGCATTGGAAAATGCAGCATCTGTTGCTGGAATGATTTTGACTACCGAGTGTGCTTTAATTGATATTAAAGAAGCGGAAGCCGCACATCCTCCAATGGGTGGCGGTATGCCAGGAATGATGTAGGTCGAGAGCCTCGACACGCAAATTATATTAAAAACGCTTCTCCCGATAGCAATCGGGATTGAGGCGTTTTTTTATTGCTTTATTTTTCATAGCTTTAAAAACACAACATTCTAGCTATGAAAAATTAAACTGGCACTAAATCCTAATTGTAATTATTGGTATTTCTATTGCTTTTAGCATGAATAAATGTGCAGATAATGCCAAAGATGAAAAGTTAAAAACCCTATATCTAACTAATTTGAAAAGTGATATTGAGGCTGATAAAATAATCCTTGAAGAGAATGTTAAAGCTATTGAAGATAAAATAAAAACCGCATCAGAAATACTTCCAAAATTGAACACAAATGCTGCTGATAAAATGTCTATTGTAGGCAAGGTGTTTGATATTGTTTCATTAAACAATTTTACGCCTAACGACAATACTTACCAGACCCTTATTAATTCTGGCGATTTTAAATTAATTAACGACTTTAACACAAAAAAAGCTATCGAAGAACATTATTCAATTTGTGAAGCTATCCAGAAAGATTATTTAAGGGTAGAAAATATTCAGAAACAATATGTTGGTGATTATTTTATACACAACATCGATTATGACGATTTTAGCAAAGGGCAGTTTGGCTTTGAAGATGAAAAGCTTTTAAAAAATATTATTATGAGTATGCGTGGCGCATTTGATTTAAAGCTAAAAGCCACCCAAAAAGGATTGGCAAGTTGTGATTCTTTAATTACGGTTATTCAAAAAATGCTATAGATTTTTTAATCGACTTTAATTGCAACCGTATTTTATTTCATTATTTTTTTTAATTCAGTAGATGATAGGTTTAATTTGGTCTTTAATATATTAATATATTCTTTAGCGTTATAAAGTGGGTAGTCAGTTCCAAAAACTATCTTCCCGTAACCAATTTTGTCACATAAGATTTTAAGTTCTTTAAATTCAGCTTCGGTTAATTTTTTTACCCCATCGCTTTCTTTATCCAGTGCAACTGCTGAAATGCCGAATAAAATGGTATGCTTTTCTGATATTATATTGTTTTTAAAAAGCATCACAAAAGCATCAATGACGTTTTTCGTTTTTTAATTTGTGTTAGGCAGCGGCTTTGAAATTTTCAAGATACTTTGTATATAACAGCCATTTCTGTAACTTGTGTAAGTCTGTTTAATTTTGAAATAGTGAATCTAATTTTGACCCATTAAAAGTCAGAAACCTAGCCTTTATGATAGGTGCCATTTAGATTCCCGTATTCGAAGAAACAATGAAAATCAAATGGTAAAAACTTGGTCTAAAACCTAAATATCGGCAACCAAATTTGGTGGAGAATAATATTTATGAGGAATGATTTGTTTATCTAAACCCTAAAAAAGATTTAAATACGAATACGTGAATGTTGTAATAAATTGCTGCTGATTGAAATCTAAATCTTCAAAAGAAGACGGTTTTAATTCGTCTTGTCCTTTTATAATATCAACCTCATCTTTACAATAGGTTTTCTTCATTAGTATTTCTTGAGCTTCCATAGCACATTTATCGCTCTCGGTAAAAATAGCAACATCAACTAAAGTATCTCCGCAAAAGTGTTTTTCAACAGTAAAAGACACCGTTGAAAACAACACTAAAAACGCTAATGCAAACGAAAAACCTTTATGTATTATTTGTTTTATCACCATGCGAAATTACTAAAAAAGCAAATCTTTATCCTATTATTTATCCAATCTTTAATTGCTAATTTTTAAGCTTGTGGTAATAAAAAGCAGGAAGCAAAAGAATTAAGATTATAGGCTGAATTAAAAACCTACGGATATTAAAAAACAAATAATAGTCTTCTTGTTTTGGGTTTACAACAAAGTACAAATAGATTAAAATGAGCATAAAATACCCAACAATATAAATTAAGGTTGAAAATTTAATAATACTTTTGTCTTTAAAAAACACAAACAAAATGCCTAAAGAAATCAGTGTATTCAATAGATAACGAATAGTTGTAAATGCTGTTACTTTTAATACCTCGCGTCGTGGACTATCCATGTATAAATAATCGTTTTCAAAAAACATTAAATACGGATCGTAAAACAATTCACTTTCAAAAAAACGAATTAAAACCAACAACCCAAAAAGGATAAATAGGAGGCTATATTTGAATGTTTTATTCATTTTTCTGCTTTAATTTAGAAAAACGATTCACCCAAAAAATCCACAACAAAAATACCATGCCGTAAATAATCAATGGAAATATAACCTGGTGTAAAACCTCAGATTTTTCAGGGTAATGATACAAACCCAAACATAAAACGACAATACGCAATAGGTTAACCACATAAATTAAAACACTCCCTGTAAGAATATAAAAAACGGTGGTTTTTAATTGTCCTGAAAAGGCTACTATAAACGATAAAAACAGAATAATTACACTCACAGAATTACAACCTTCTATAACGCGCCCTATATAATTTCCATTTAAAATAAGTATCATTGAGGGTTCATCAGGGTGTGGTAAAACTTCCGTTGTATAGCCTAATACATTTAAAATATTTTGAATTTGTTTTGCGACCAAATTCGTCATATAATCTGGATAAAACTTAGAACCATCCGAATATTGCAAGTAAAATTTATACAAAAGTGTAAACGAAATATATACCAACAAAAATGTAAGTATGAATTTTATAACCGACTTGTATTTTATTAAAAGTGACTTCACAAAAATTGTATAAAACAGAATACCGAAATTAAGTCTTTTTGAATACTTTTACCAAAACTTTTCATTCTTATGATTTTTGAAGAACTAAAACCGCAAGTAACATCAATTATTTCTAATGTTGAAAAAGACAAAAAAGAACGTCTTTTAAAAGTTTGTGAATTGCTTGAAACCCATATTGATTATTACAATTGGGTAGGTTTTTATTTTAAAAATGGCGATAAAGAAGAACTTGTTTTAGGTCCTTATGTTGGCGCGCCAACAGACCATACTGTTATTCCGTTTGGAAAGGGCATTTGTGGACAAGTGGCAGTTAGTAACCAAAATTTTGTGGTGCCCGATGTGTCTGCTCAAGATAATTATATTGCATGCAGTATTACCGTTAAAGCTGAAATTGTGGTGCCTATTTTTGTAAATGGCGAAAATATTGGACAGATTGATATCGACTCCAACACACCTGACCCATTTACTGAAGCTGATGAGCGTTTTTTAGAGTTTGTAAATACTCAAGTAGCAAAACTACTCTCGTAAATTCCAATTTTTCAAAATCCAAATTCCAAAGCCATTGGAAACTCACTTTTCTGGAATTTGGAATTTATTTTTTTTGGAATTTTGCCACCTTGTTAACAACTCTTCATTTTAGTTAAAAAATCACTCCCTTTTTTAAAGATTCCTGACTTATTTTATTAGATGAAATAACTACTTTTGCAATTATTCACAAATCTCGGCGAAAAGCATTTAAATTTCTTTAAATAACACAACAAAATGAGCAACAAAAAAACCATTAAATCAGCCTTAATTTCAGTTTTCAGTAAAGACGGATTAGCACCTATTGTAAAAGAATTAAACCAGCAAGGTGTAACCATCTACTCTACTGGTGGTACTGAAAAATTTATAAGGGATTTAGGTATAGATGTTGTTCCTGTTGAAGATGTTACCTCTTACCCTTCTATTCTTGGTGGACGTGTAAAAACATTACATCCAAAGGTTTTTGGTGGTATTTTAAACAGACAAAACCATGATGGTGATGTTGCTGAATTAGTTCAATACGACATTCCTCAAATTGATGTGGTTATTGTAGATTTATATCCTTTTGAAAAAACAGTAGCTTCGGGTGCTAGCAACCAAGATATTATTGAAAAAATAGATATTGGCGGTATATCGTTAATTCGTGCCGCTGCTAAAAATTATGCCGACGTCATTTGTGTGTCTTCAGTTGATGATTACACTGAGTTTTTAGAATTGATTTCCGCCCATAACGGAACCATTTCTGAAGCAGATAGAAAACGTTTTGCAGGAAAAGCATTTAATGTATCATCGCATTACGATACCGCTATTTTTAATTACTTTAATAAAGGACATAACGAAGCGGTTTTAAAAATTAGCGAAACTAACGGTAAAGTTTTACGCTACGGTGAAAACCCGCACCAAAAAGGGTTTTTCTTTGGAGATTTTGATGCGTTGTTTACAAAACTTCACGGAAAAGAATTAAGTTACAATAATCTTTTAGATGTTGATGCTGCTGTAAATTTGATGTTGGAGTTTACAAATGACGCACCAACGTTTGCCATTTTAAAACACAATAATGCTTGTGGTTTAGCACAACGCGATACCTTACATAAAGCCTATGTTGATGCTTTGGCTGGCGATCCTGTTTCGGCTTTTGGTGGTGTTTTAATTAGCAACAAGGAAATTGACTTGGCTACGGCTGAGGAAATTCACAAACTATTCTGTGAAGTTGTTATTGCGCCTTCATTTGCTGCTAAAGCTTTAGACGTTTTAAAAGGTAAAAAGAATAGAATTTTATTAGAAATTCATGAGGTTGAGATGCCTAAAACCAATGTAAGAAGTTGTTTGAATGGTGTTTTGGTACAAGACAGAAATAACATTACTGATAAAGCTGAAGATTTAAAGACCGTTACCAACACTGCGCCTACCAATAGCCAAATTGAGGATTTATTGTTTGCTTCTAAAATTTGCAAACACACAAAATCCAACACTATTGTTTTGGTAAAAGGCAAACAATTATGTGCTAGTGGAACAGGACAAACAAGTCGTGTTGACGCCTTGGAGCAAGCCATACATAAAGCGCAAAATTTTAAGTTTGATTTAAATGGAGCGGCTATGGCAAGTGATGCCTTTTTTCCGTTTCCGGATTGTGTAGAAATTGCAAAAAATGCTGGTATAACATCGGTTATTCAACCGGGTGGTTCCATAAAAGATCAATTAAGCATTGATTATTGTAACGAAAATGATGTGGCGATGGTAATGACAGGAACGCGACATTTTAAACATTAAAATTCCTGCGAAGGCAGGAATCTCATTGTTTTTTACTGACAACCAGAAACTTTAGATTATGTAGAATGTTAGCTGATAGTTGCGTTAGGGATTGCAGTGGAAAGCCCACAGCCCGATCCCGATAGCTATCGGGAGAGGTGCGAGGACTTGCAACGGAAAGCCCGCCCCGATAGGGTAACGCCCAAATTAAAATCGGTAAAATGCATATAACATACGGGCTTTAATTGTTTAGGAAATTTGAACCCTATTAAAACTCAAATATTTATTAACTTTTATTACATTTACGGGATTCGTTTTAAACCACATTAAATTATTAATAGCACATGGGATTTTTTGACTTCTTAACCGAAGATATTGCAATAGATTTAGGTACGGCAAATACACTTATTATTCATAACGACAAGGTTGTTGTTGATGCGCCATCGATTGTAGCGAGAGACAGAATTAATAATAAAATTATTGCGGTTGGACAAGAAGCCAGTTTAATGCAGGGAAAAACGCATGAAAATATTAAAACGATTCGCCCATTGAAAGATGGAGTGATTGCCGATTTTGATGCGTCTGAGCAAATGATAAGTATGTTTATAAAAAACATACCTGCTTTAAAAAAGCGTTTTTTCACACCTGCGTTGCGTATGGTTATTTGTATTCCTTCTGGGATTACTGAGGTTGAAATGCGTGCGGTAAAGGAAAGTGCTGAACGTGTAAATGGTAAAGAGGTGTATTTAATACACGAACCTATGGCTGCGGCTATTGGTATTGGTGTTGATATTATGCAGCCCAAAGGCAATATGGTGGTGGATATAGGTGGCGGAACCACTGAAATTGCAGTAATTGCTTTAGGCGGCATTGTTTGTGATAAATCGGTTAAAATTGCAGGTGATGTATTTACCAACGATATTGTGTATTACATGCGTACCCAACACAACTTATATGTGGGTGAACGTACTGCTGAAAAAATAAAAATACAAATTGGTGCTGCTACCGAAGATTTGGAGTTGCCACCAGAAGATATGAGCGTGCAAGGGCGTGATTTGCTGACTGGAAAACCTAAACAGGTTCAAATTTCATACAGAGAAATTGCTAAAGCTTTAGATAAATCTATTTTACGAATTGAAGACGCCGTTATGGAAACCTTATCGCAAACACCTCCAGAATTAGCTGCCGATATTTATAATACCGGCATTTATTTAGCTGGTGGAGGTTCTATGCTACGCGGTTTGGATAAACGTTTATCCCAAAAAACAGATTTACCCGTTTATATTGCTGAAGATCCTTTAAGAGCGGTTGTAAGAGGTACAGGCATTACACTTAAAAACTTACCTAAATACAAAAGTGTATTGATAAAATAGAAGCATAAAACAGGCCCTTAAACCATGCAACAGATTATTAATTTTATAATAAGAAACAAAACCTTTTTGTTGTTCTTGTTGCTGTTTGTTATTTCAATTATTTTCACCATTCAATCACATTCTTATCATAAGAGTAAGTTTATAAATTCGGCTAATTTTTTAACGGGTGGTATTTACAATTCTGTAAATAACGTGTCTCAGTATTTAAATTTAAAATCTCAAAACAAAATACTTTCTGAGGAAAATAATCGGTTAAAATCGCTTTTGTTTAATGCTGAAAATCAAAAGGACCCAAGCTCTACTGATAGCGTATGGTTTAATGCAAATTACAACTTCTCATCTGCCAATGTGATAAGAAATAGTTATTCGGCTACTGATAATTATCTTTTGATAAACAAAGGCAAAAACGATAGTATAAAACAAGACTACGGCGTAATTTCAAATAAAGGCATTATCGGCATCGTTGACAAAACAAGTAATAATTACGCCACGGTTATTTCCATTTTAAACACAACAAGCCAGATAAGTGCACAATTACAAAAAACCAATCATTATGGGTCGTTAACCTGGAATGTTAAAAACCCTAATATTGTCCAGCTCACTGATATTCAAAAAAATGCTAATGTAACTATTGGGGATACTATAGTTACCTCTGGACGTTCTTCTATTTTTCCCAAAGGTATTCTTATTGGAACTGTAGCGGATTTTAAATTAGATGTTGCTGAAAATTATTATGAGATTGATGTTAAACTATTTAACGACATGACTAATATTGAGCATGTTTATATTATAGAAAACATCGATATAGAAGAAATTACTAATTTATTGAATCCTAACTAGATGAATAGTGTTGTTTCTTTAAATAGCATCCGTTTTATAATACTTGTATTGGTTCAGGTTTTAATTTTTAATAACATCAATTTTATGGGCTACATAAACCCATACATTTATATATTATTTATTGTGTTATACCCCACAAAAAATAATCGTGCTTTACTTATATTTTTAAGCTTTTTACTGGGTTTATCCATTGATTTATTTTCTGATACTGGTGGTATTCATGCAGCGGCTTCCGTTTTTATTGCTTATGTAAGACCCGTAATTTTACGATATGCATTTGGTGTGCAATATGAAAACTATGCCATAAAATTTCAGAACGTAGAGTTTGGCGCAAAACTAACTTATATTACGCTTTTAACTTTATTGCACCATGTTGTTTTGTTTTCTTTAGAAATATTTAGCATTTCCAGAATACTTTTAGTGCTTCAAAAAACGTTATTCTCAAGTATTTTTACTATTTTATTGTGCGTTTTAATAACTATTATTTTTAGCCGAAAAACCAAATGAGACAGTTTTTACTTTTTTTTTCCATCATTCTTGTAGGCCTGTTGTTTATATCACGACTCTTCTATTTGCAGGTGTACAGCTCAAATGAACATAGTTTATTAGACGATAATGCCATAAGAAAAGTTTACGATTACCCTAAACGTGGTTTTGTTTACGACAGAAATGGTAAATTGTTGGTTGCCAATCAACCGTCCTACGACGTTATGGTCATCCCTAGAGAAGTTGAAGAATTCAATATTCAAGAGTTTTGTAATCTTTTAAAAATAGATAGAGAAGACTATGATAAAAAACTAAGACGCGCCAAAAATTACTCTACAAGATTGCCCTCGGTTTTTATATCGCATTTATCAAAAGGCGATTATGCTGTATTACAGGAAAAGATGCGAAAATTTGGAGGGTTTTATATTCAAAAACGTTCTTTAAGGCATTATGAAACCACTATTGGTGCTAACGTTTTAGGAGATATTGGAGAAGTTAACAATAAAGACTTAATAAAAGATCAGTACTACGAATCGGGAGATTTAAAAGGCAAACAAGGCATCGAGGCCTCTTATGAAGAAACACTAAGAGGTATAAAAGGAATTAAGCATATTCTAAGAGATCGGTTCAACAAAAATATTGGTCCTTTTAAAGAAGGGAAATACGATACACTACCCCAACAAGGCAAAGATATAACCATAACCATTGATGCAGAATTGCAAGCCTACGGTGAATTACTAATGAAAAATAAACGCGGTGGTGTTATTGCCATTGAGCCTGCAACGGGAGAAATATTAGCCATGGTAACTGCACCATCATATAACCCTAATTTATTGGTTGGAAGGGATCGGTCTAAGAATTTTACAAAACTTTATTACGATACCATTGCAAAGCCATTATTTGATAGGGGCTTAAAAGCGCAATATCCTCCAGGTTCTCCTTTTAAAGTGATGAATGCCCTGGTGGGTTTGCAAGAAGGCGTTGTAACCATAGAAGATAGATTTGCCTGTAGAATGGGCTACTATTTGGGAAGTAAAAAGCTAACGGGCTGCCACTATCATAAAAGCCCTTTGGATATGAATGGTGGTATTGCGCAATCATGCAATGCTTACTTTGCAAATGTTTATCGTCGCATCATTGATAAATATAAAGACCCGACTGAAGGTATGAACGTTTGGAGTAATCATATTAAAAGTTTTGGTTTGGGCGATTATTTGGGATATGATTTAAAAATAGGAAACAAAGGGCGGATTCCGGATGGCGATTTTTATGATAGATGGTATGGTGAAAACCGTTGGGTATCCACCTATAATATTTCAAATGCCATTGGTCAAGGCGAAGTGGAAGCAACCCCTATTCAATTGGCCAACATGGTTGCTGCTATTGGTAACAGAGGGTATTTTTATACGCCGCATATCATTAAAAACATTGAAGGCGATACTATTCCTAGTCAATATACCACAGCTAAGTACACAACTATTGATAAACAAAATTTTGAACCTGTTGTACAAGGTATGTTTGATGTTTATAATAAAGGAACAGCAGCATCATTACAAGTAAAAGGCATAGAGATTTGTGGAAAAACAGGTACTGCAGAAAATTTTATGAAAATTGACAGCGTAAAAACACAATTGACAGACCATTCTATTTTTGTGGCTTTTGCGCCAAAAGATAACCCCAAAATAGCCATAGCTGTGTTTGTGGAAAATGGTTATTGGGGAAGCCGGTTTGCAGGGAGAATAGCTAGTTTGATGATTGAAAAATATATAAAGGGCCACATCACTAGAACAGATTTAGAAGAATGGCTTTTAAAGCACAGTTTGGAAGACGAATACGCAAAACCTTATAGCGGAGAACCTTTTAGAATAAATGAAGGCACCACACTGCAAATTGTTGAGGAAAAAGAATACTACAAACTTAAAAAGCAACTTAAAAATCTAAATAACGTTTCAAATTAATGGTTAGGGAAACGAACAGATATTTTCATTTTGATTGGATAACCATTATTCTTTTTTTTCTTTTAGTTGGTTTTGGCTGGTTAAATATTTTGTCGGCCTCTCATTCGGGTGACACCATTGATTATTTCGATTTTTCACAATCGTACGGCAAGCAACTCGTATTTATATTTTTAACTTTTGGACTAATTATCATATTATTAGCTATTGACGCTAAGTTTTATGAGCGGTTTTCAGGTATTATATACATCGTCTCAATGCTCTCATTGGTAGGGCTTTTTATATTTGGAAAAAATGTAAACGGTGCTACTTCATGGTATGCCATTGGGGGTATGACCTTACAACCCAGCGAGTTTGCAAAAGCCGCCACAGCACTGGCCGTAGCCAAACATATAAGCGATTTAAACACCAATATAAATAATTTTAAAGACCAAATACGCACTTTTATCATCATCTTAATTCCCGCTATTTTGGTAATATTGCAAAACGATACAGGTAGCACCATTGTTTACGGTGCTTTCTTTTTTGTTTTATATAGAGAGGGACTTCCAAAATATTATTTACTTATTGGGCTTTCGCTGATAATAATATCCATACTAGCTTTAAAATTCGGAACCATTATAACATCTATCATGGCTACTGTTTTAGTGATTGGTTCTCATTTTTTAAGTAAGAAAAAGTTAAGGATTTTTCAGTCTGTGTTTATTTTGCTTATTACTTTCGCGTTAGCCTTTGCAGTGAAATATGTTTATAGCGACATTTTACCACCGCATCAAAAAGACAGAATTACTATTTGGCTGAGTTTAGAAAAAGACCCTGTGAAGCTGGAGCAAATGAAACAAACTATAGCTTATAATTTAAACGAATCTGAAAAAGCAATTCGTTCTGGTGGTTTTACTGGTAAAGGTTTTATGGAAGGCACGAGAACTACCGGAAAGTTTGTGCCCGAACAACATACCGATTATATTTTTAGTACCGTTGGTGAGGAATGGGGCTTTTTAGGAAGTGCTTTTGTGGTTATCATTTTTGTTCTACTCTTACTTCGTATTCTTCATTTGGCAGAATTACAAAAATCTCAATTTAGTCGGGTTTATGGTTACAGCGTTGCTGCTATCATATTCATCCATTTTTTTATAAATATTGGTATGGTGATGGGTATTATACCTACTATCGGGATTCCGTTGCCACTTTTTAGTTATGGTGGTTCTGGCCTTTGGGCATTCACTATTTTAATCTTTATTTTCATTAAATTGGATTCCAATAGAATCAACGAATGGTAAAGCATAATGGTTTTTTTGATTATCTCACCCAGATGGAAAAAAATTTATTTATTATTTTTATATGTGCTTTAATAACTAGCTGTTCTAGTACTAAAAATATTAGTAGAAGTAACTTTTCAAAGCCCCAGATTCAATTAATTACTAGTGCTGATACGTTAACTCCAATGCGGGTTTTTAAAATTAATACCAAGAACGATTCGCTTTTATTAAGAAAAAAAAGTAGTGCTATAAAAGCAAATCCAAAAGATATGGTATTACAGCGGTTTGTAAAACGCCTTTATGCTACGGTTACAGATAGTATGAGTATGGGCGTTGGTATTGCAGCACCTCAAGTTGGTGTTTTAAAAAATATTGTTTGGGTACAGCGTTTAGATAAGGAAAACTTGCCGTTTGAGGTGTATTTAAATCCGAAAATAACAAAGTATTCTGAGGAAAAGCAAAGGGTTAGAGAAGGTTGTTTATCAATTCCTGATAGGTCTGAAATTTTAAATAGTAGAGCACAATCCATAACTATAGAATATGATACAATGCAAGCGGAACATAAAACCGAAACTGTTGAAGGCTTTACATCGGTTATTTTTCAGCATGAAATAGACCATATAAATGGTATTTTGTATTTAGATCATTTGGAAAAAGAGATTAGGGATGCTAAAAATTAAATAAACCCATAGTTTTATTTCTGTAAAAAAAATTGTATTTTCAAACTATTAAATAAATCATATTGAAAAGTCATCCAACAATTGTATTAAAACCTCAATTTCATAATAATGCAAACCAAATATTAATTCAGTTTGAATATAATGAAGCACTTATTAAACTAGCACGCTCTATACAAAACACGTCTTGGAGTAAAACCTTTAAAAGCTGGTACATAAAAAACACCCCGTCCAATTTAAAATTGATTTTTTCTGTTTTTAAACAACATGCTTTCATAAACAGTAAGCCTTTATTTGATAAACCTGCAAAAAAACCAAAGAAGTTTCCGGAAAAAAGAATTAGACAATTAAGTTCAGACAATAAAAACTTATTAAACAGTTTTTACAAATACCTAAAAGGAAAGCGCTACAGTGATAGCACCGTAAATACTTATAGTTTTTTTATTGCAGATTTTATCGAGTTTAATAATAACAAAACTTTAAAAACATTAAGTAATAGAGATGTAGAATTATTTATAGAAACGGTATTTATAAAACGTAATTATGCCATAAGTACCCAACGACAATTTATTAGCGCAGTAAAAGTCTTTGTTGGTTTTTGTCCAGAAACTCAAATTAATAATATTGAGTTAACCCGACCAAAAAAATCTAAACTACTTCCAAACGTTTTATCCCAAGAAGAAGTTATCAATTTACTACGTTGTACAAAAAACTTAAAACATAGGGCCATATTAGCCTTATTATACTCCTCGGGTTTAAGAATAAGTGAGATTATCAATTTAAAGATAGAACACTTTTTAATAGACAGAAAACAACTTATTATTAAAAATGCAAAAGGCAGAAAAGACCGCTATGTAACTTTAGCAGAAAGCTTTATGCCCTTATTATACAATTATTTTAACACATATACCCCAAAAATATATTTTATAGAAGGTAGGGATAAAGGCACATATTCTGACAACAGTATTAGAAAATTTTTAGCAGAGTCTTGTAAAGTAGCTAATATAAAAATGAGCGTAACACCACATACTTTAAGGCACAGTTATGCAACACATTTATTAGAACACGGTGTTGGTATTAGACATATACAAGAGCTTTTAGGACATAGTAAACCTGAAACCACAATGATTTACACCCACATAGCCAGAAAAGATTTAGTAAATATAAAAAGCCCGTTAGATAATGCTATTGAACAATTAAAAAAAAACCAAGAACAGGAACAAAAATTCCTATTATCCCGGA
>TARA_R110002074_G_scaffold122612_5_pt1 | contig 43456 bp, 37 predicted proteins | sample TARA_R110002074 | Tara Oceans TARA_R110002074 (sample SAMEA4397215) | marine metagenome | biome: Polar Biome; feature: [MIX] marine epipelagic wind mixed layer (ENVO:01000061); material: water (ENVO:00002006), including particulate matter (ENVO:01000060) such as... | depth 10-100 m | reverse complement strand
TTGATATTCGTCAATACAAGAATTTAAGAATGTTCTTGCATGCTGAAAAGATTGTAGATAGTGATTACGCCGACTCGTCGACACCTTTGGTTGGTTTCTTGCGTATGGGGACAGATTTTACACAAAACTTCTATCAAATAGAACTTCCATTAGAATTTACTCCTTTTTCGAGTGTTTCAGAAAGTGAGATTTGGCCAGAGGCGAATCAAATGAATATTGCCCTTAGCGATTTAAACAAGGTAAAGTCTCTTTGGATAGCAGATGGTGATTTAAGTGAGATTCGATTTTTTGAAGTAGAGAATGGGGAAGTTATTCCTGTAAATGAATTTGATGTCCGTACGCCAGGAAGAATACGTATTGGAATAAAAGGTAACCCTTCATTAGGTAGTATTCGTACTATAATGGTAGGTGTTAAAAACCAAGATAATCTACCTGCCAGAGGTGAGGTATGGTTTAATGAACTTCGTCTTGCAGGATTAGATAATAATGGCGGATGGGCAGCCATTGCTGCTATTGACGCCAATATTGCTGATTTTGCCAATATTAGTGCTACGGGTAGTAAAAGTACTTCAGGTTTTGGTTCTATTGACCAAATGCCAAATGAACGTGCTCGTGAAGATGCAATATCTTATGATGTTGTTACGAATGTTAATGTTGGTCAATTACTCCCTAAAAAATGGGGCATTCAGTTGCCGTTCAACTACGGAATATCAGAACAGGTCATTACTCCTGAATTCGATCCAGTATATGATGATTTAAAACTTGAGGATAGAATAGCCGCAGAAGATACTCAACAAGGTAAAGACGATGTTTTAGAGCAAGCAGAAGATTATACCAAGAGAACAAGTATAAATTTAATAGGAGTTCGTAAAGATCGTGGTGATGAGGCAGACGCCAACTTTTACGATATAGAGAACTTTACATTTAACTATAGTTATAACGAAACAGACCATCGCGATTTTGAGATTTCTCAATTAAGAGACCAAACCGTCAATACTGGTTTTGTTTATACCCACAGTTTTGAACCTTTAGAGGTTGCGCCATTTGCTAAAAAAGATTCTTTATTTACAGGTAAGTACTGGAAATGGTTAAAAGATTTAAACTTGAATTTATTACCATCGACTATTGGTGTAAACTCTAATATAAATCGACAATTTAATGCACAACGATTTAGGGACGTTTATCAGGAGAACGAAGACAGAATTCAGTTGCCAGAACTGCAACAACGCAATTATTTATTTAATTGGCAGTATGCTGTTAATTATAACTTGACGAAATCATTACGATTAAACCTAACGGCATCGAATAATAATATAGTTCGTAATTACCTTAATGAAGATGAGCCCTTAGAATCGGCAGATAGAATTAATAATGCATTAGGCCTATGGGATGGTTTCTTTGATATTGGGGAGCCTAACAGGCATTCGCAACAGATGCAATTAAATTATGAAGTTCCCTTTGCAAAAATACCCGCTTTAGATTTTATAAGTACACAGTATACCTACACCAGTAATTTTGATTGGCAAAGAGGCGGAGATGCTATTTTAGCGGTTGTTGGTAGTGATGTCAATACCGTTCAGAATGCAAATACACATACCATTACATCATCATTGACCTTGCAAAAATTCTATGATATGATAGGGCTTAAAAAGCGCGCAGCTCCAAAAGCATCAGCTGCTGGGCCAATTAGAAGGGATAAAGCTGGAGTGCCAGCAGAGGATCAAGAAAAAATTAAGGGTAAGACAAGTGACATGTTTAATACTGTAGTTGATATAGTTACTATGGTGAAAAGATTAAACTTTAACTATAGCGAAAATAACGGTACGGTGCTTCCAGGCTATACACAGTCTGTTGGTTTTATTGGTACTGCTAGGCCAACAATTGGTTTCGTTTTTGGTAGTCAGGCAGATGTTCGTTTTGAAGCTGCTAGAAATGGATGGCTAACTGGTTTTGATCAGTTCAATGAACAATTCATCCAAAGAACAAATAAGCAACTAAATATTACAGCAACGGCACAACCTACTAAAGATATTACTATTGATTTGGTAGCTGACAGACAATTTTCAGACAGTTATCAAGAAAATTTTAATGTTATTGATCAAGAATATAATGTTCAATTGGGTAACAACTATGGTAGTTTTAGCATTTCTACTATGATGATTGGTACCGCATTTGGTAAGAGCGATGAGTTCGATTCAGATAATTTTACGCAGTTTAAAGAAAATAGAATTACTATAGCCAATAGATTAATTGCTGATAGAGGTCAAGCGGCTGGTACATTAGATGACGACGGTTTTCCTCAATTATATGGCAAAACTCAGCAAGAGGTTTTATTGCCTGCATTCTTTGCGGCGTATACAGGCCAAGATGCTAGTAGAGTTAATTTAGATACGTTTAGAGATATACCAATACCTAACTGGAGTATAAAGTATACAGGGTTGATGAAGAGCAAATGGTTTAAAAAGAAATTCAAACGTTTTTCATTAAGTCATGGGTATCGTTCAGCCTATAGTATTAACTCGTACCAGACGAATCTTGAAAAAGTTCAGTTACGAAATGATGGTTTACCTCAAGTAGATCCAGAAACCGGCGATTTGTTATCAGATTTGATTTTGAATAACGTGGTACTTACCGATCAATTTAACCCGTTAGTAAGGGTAGATTTTGAGATGAAAAACTCGATTAGTATTTTGGCTGAGGTTAGAACAGATAGGGCTTTATCACTGAGCTTCGATAATAATCTTATGACTGAAATTAACGGAAAAGAATATACCGTAGGTATGGGATATCGTTTTAAAGATGTCAAATTTGTGACAAATATTGGTGGAAATAAAACGAGATTAAAAGGAGATTTAAATTTGAAGGCCGACGTAACTTTACGTGATAATATTACGATTATTAGAAATTTAGATATAAATAACAATCAAATAACCTCGGGGCAGAATTTAATGTCGCTTAAGTTTACTGCAGATTATGCTCTAAGTAAGAACCTGAATGCATTGTTCTTTTATGATCATTCTTTCTCCAAATTTGCGGTATCGACTGCATTTCCTCAAACTACGATTAATACAGGATTTACCATACGCTACAATTTTGGTAATTAATAAATTTTCATTTTACCTTTTGAATTCTAACAATTAGAAGCAAACTAATACATCGCTTAATTTTTTGATAAGCTAATTGGAAAACTTTACATTTGCCGAAGTAAAAAAATAATAAACGTTTATAATGAATATACCAGCTGAATTAAAGTATACAAAAGACCACGAATGGGTGAAGATTGACGGTGATATTGCAACCGTTGGTATTACAGACTTTGCTCAAGGTGAACTTGGTGATATTGTTTATGTAGAAGTAGACACCTTAGATGAGACTTTAGACCGCGAAGCAATTTTCGGAACTGTTGAGGCTGTAAAAACAGTTTCCGATCTATTTTCTCCTTTATCCGGTGAAATAGTTGAATTTAATGAGGCGCTAGAAGATGAACCAGAAAAAGTTAATTCTGATCCTTATGGTGATGGATGGATGGTGAAAATAAAGTTTAGTGATGCTAGTCAATTAGATGATTTATTAAGTGACGCAGCTTATAAAGAGATTATAGGTGGGTAAAAACCTTGTTTTTAAAGTACTATTCATAAGCTGGATGATGTTTGTAACATTTTTCAGCTTATTTTCTTTTTCAGATTTAGATACTTCCCATTTCAATATTCCACTTATAGATAAGGCGGTTCATTTCACCTTTTATTTTGTGATGGTTTTATTGGCTTTTTTTGCAATTATCAAGGAGAATTTTCAGGTGAATGGCATGCTTAAGTTGCTGTGGTACATAGTTTTATTTGCAATAGTTTACGGCATAATTATTGAGGTTATACAACATGTAGCAACTGATAATAGACATGGTGATCCGCTTGACGCATTGGCCAATTCTACAGGAGCTATTGCAGGAATGTTGGTCTTGCGTTTTTGGTTTTTTCGAAAACGGTCGTTAAAATGAAAATTTTAATTGCATTTTTATGGATTATTTAGTTAAATTAGCAATCACTAAATTGAATATATATGGAACCTAAAAAGAATCCTAAGGCGGATTTAACAAAGAACAGTAGTCTTTATTTTGTTATCGGATTGTTCGCGGTAATGCTATTTACTTATGTGGCATTTGAGTGGAAGACTTATGATGAAGTCAATGATTATGATATTTCTATGAATGTGGATGACCTTTTAGATGAAGAGGTTCCTATGACCGAACAGATTAAAACTCCGCCACCACCGCCACCACCAGCTGCACCTGAAATTATTGAAGTTGTAGAAGATGAAGAAGAGGTTGAAGAAACTGTAATTGAATCTACAGAAACTAGTCAAGAAGAAGAAATCGTTGAAGTTGACGATGTTATCGTTGATGAAATTGAAGAAGATGTAGATGTGCCTTTCGCTGTAATTGAAGATGTACCTGTTTTTCCAGGTTGTGAAAATGAGAGCGATAAGAGAGCTTGTTTTAACTCAATGATTCAAAAGCATATTGGTAAGAACTTCCGTTACCCAGAAATTGCTCAAGAAATGGGTGTTCAAGGTAGAGTTAGTGTTATGTTCGTTATCCAAAAAGATGGTAGCATCGGTAATATTAGAATGCGTGGGCCAGATAAAAATTTAGAGGCTGAAGCTGCTAGAATTATTGGTAAGCTACCTAAGATGACACCAGGTAAGCAAAGAGGTAGAGCAGTACGTGTTCCTTTTAGTATTCCAATTAACTTTAAGTTACAATAGTTTAATAGCTATTCTATAATATAAAAAATCCCGAGCTACTAGCTTGGGATTTTTTTTTTTTGAAAAATAGGTTCAATTCTGAATGTAAATTCTATTCTTTTAAACTGTTGTAAAATGTACTTCTCATTCGTTCCGCATTAATAAAACCAGTTCCGTAATCAATATCATATGCACCAGAAATAGTAGTTTCTGTTGTAATTTGTTCCAATGTTTTTCCTAATTCTATAGCTTTTAAGGTATTATTTTTAATGTCTTCTAACATGGTAATGTAAGTAGTAAGTTCTTTTTTATTCGAAGGTCGACCGTGACCGGGTATTATAATCGTATGATCATCGATTAGCATTAAGGCCTTCTTTTGTGCGTTAATATAACCATCTACGCTTCCACCGTTATCTAAATCAATATAAGGATAGCGACCTGAAAAGTATGTGTCGCCCATATGTAAGACATTATTTTTCATGAAATATATCATGGCATCACCATTGGTATGAGCATTATGTACGTGAAATGCCATTATAGTTTCATCATCTTGATATAGTTTAAGCTCTTCAGAAAAACTTATTTCTGGTAGAATGTCTTTACTAAGTTCAGGTTTTTCAATAAGTCGCTGCTCCAGGCTCTTTCTAACATTATCTTGAGCAATTAATGTTGTTGAATTATTATTGAATTCTGCATTGCCCCCAGTATGATCCCCATGCATATGTGTATTAAATAAATAGGTTATTGGCTGTTTGGTAATAGTTGCTATCGCTTGTTTTATTTTTGGACTTAGTCTCGCAAACTGATCATCAATCATAAATGTGTTGGTCGCATTTACATAGAGTCCGATATTGCCCCCTAGCCCGGTAAGCATATATACTTGACTTGTAAGAGTGTCTACAGTAATTGTGACGTCCTCTTCTTGACTCCAAGTAAATGAAGAGATGAGCATTATTGTAGCTAGAGAGAAAATAGTTTTTAAGTGTTTCATTTTTAAGGGATAAGAAATTATTACAGTTACTTTCAAATATACTAGAAATAAGGGTTTAAGGTTGCAGAAATATGCCTAGGGGGTTATCTTTGCAGATCTATTTAAATGAGATATGAAAACGGCCGTTAGTTCGACAAAAAGTAGTGCGTTAGCATTGGTTTTTGCCGATTTTAAGGAGATTACCAAAGCTAGATTGGCAATAAGTGTCGTTTTTTCTTCAATTGCAGGGTATTTTTTAGGTGCTTATGAAATTCAATGGTTACAAGTAGTGCTCCTAGCTTTTGGAGGTTACTGTATGGTTGGTGCAAGTAATGCATACAATCAAGTCATAGAAAGAGATTTAGACGCTTTAATGAAGCGAACTAAAAACAGGCCTATTCCTACTGGTAGAATTTCAGTTAAGTCAGCTATGACTATGGCAATTGTTTTAACATTGCTTGGTGTATTGGCATTATATCTTTTGAATCCTAAAACGGCAATGTTTGGGGCTATTTCTATTTTTCTTTATACCAGTGTTTATACTCCGCTGAAAACAATAACCCCATTGGCGGTATTTGTAGGAGCTATTCCTGGGGCTATTCCATTTATGTTAGGTTGGGTTGCTGCTACTGATGATTTTGGTATTGAGCCAGGAACCTTGTTCATGATTCAATTCTTTTGGCAATTTCCTCATTTTTGGGCTTTAGGATGGATGTTAGATGATGATTACCGAAGTGGTGGGTTTAAAATGTTGCCGACCGGTAAAAAAGATGCTGCTACTGTGCTGCAAATAATAATGTATACGATTTGGATGATGGTGGTATCGGTAATACCTGTTTTTGGTATTACGGGTAGATTACAATTATCGGTTATAGCGGCTGTAATTATATTTTTGATGGGAGCCGTGATGTTGGGCTTTGGCTTTAGGTTATATTCAAAAAGGGACAATGCCTCTGCGAGAAAATTAATGCTAGCAAGCGTCAGTTATATAACTCTGATGCAAATAGTATATGTAATAGATAAATTTTTAGGTTAATATGGATTTGACACAAGGAACAGAGGAAGAGAAAAATGCTAGGGCAAAAAAAATGATGCTATGGTTTGGTATCGTGAGTTTGTTAATGGGCTTTGCTGGTTGGACCAGTGCTTATATTGTAAGTAGCTCAAGAGAAGATTGGTCTAGTGATGTAGCCTTGCCACAGTTTTTTATATATAGTACTATTGTCATTATCATAAGTAGCTTTTGTTATATGTTGGCAAAAAACGCTATTAAAGAAGGGCAGTCAAACAAGGGTACTCTTTGGTTGTGGATAACTTTCGCGCTTGGTATCGTATTTATAGTTCTTCAATTCTCTGGTTTTTCAGAAATGGTAGCGCAGGGATATTATTTTACAGGCCCAACAAGTAGTATTAAAATGTCTTATGTTTTTCTAATTGCCATGGTGCATATTGTACATGTTGTAGCAGGTATGATTTCACTATTGGTCGTATTATATAACCAAAGTAAAGGAAAATACAGTAAAGAGAATTATTTAGGAGTTACCTTAGGAGCTACTTTTTGGCATTTTTTAGATTTGTTATGGGTCTATTTGGTGATATTTATGACCTTTGTTAAATAAAAAGTGTCTGAAAATAAGTTTTGACTCAAATTGCGCTTTTATATAGTTCAAAAAAATGTAAATTTGCTAAAGTTTTATTAAAACGATAATCAGTATATGGATTCTACGGTGACAACGGGAACGGAAACAAGCGTATGGGGTGGAGGCAATCAACCCTTAGGAGCAAGCTACGGTAAGTTAATGATGTGGTTTTTCCTTGTGTCGGATGCGTTAACTTTCTCAGGATTTTTAGCAGCTTACGGCTTTTCAAGATTTAAATTTATAGAAACATGGCCAATTGCCGATGAGGTATTTACCCACGTTCCATTTTTTCATGGTAATTACCCCATGATTTATGTTGCTTTCATGACCTTTATATTGATTATGTCATCGGTGACTATGGTTTTAGCTGTTGATGCTGGTCATAAGATGAAGCAAAATGCAGTTATTTGGTATATGTTCGCTACCATTATTGGAGGTGCAATCTTCGTAGGTTCTCAAGCTTGGGAATGGGGAACTTTTATCAAAGGGGATCATGGTGCTTTAGAAACTAAAGGAGGTAGAATCTTGCAATTCGTAAAAGCAGATAGTGGAGAAAGAGCTTCATTGTCAGATTTCGCTGTTACAATACCAGGAGAAAGAGTTATCCATGAAAGAAAAAATGGTCTGTGGTTCTTTAAAGAATCAACATTAACAAGCTTTTCTTTAGACGAGGTGGTTGAAGGCTTTAAGGCCGATCCTAATATTTTGATTAGAACAGAATTAATTAATGAAGAAGGAGAGAAAACCCTTTTAGATAGACAAGCTTCATTAACGAAATTAGCAGATGCAACGCAAGTTGTTGAAGGTGCCAACTTAATTCATAATGAGTACGGCAGTAGGTTATTTGCTGATTTTTTCTTCTTTATAACAGGTTTTCACGGTTTTCACGTTTTTTCTGGGGTGATTATTAATATCATCATATTTTTTAATGTTATTCTTGGTACCTATGAACGAAGGGGGCATTATGAAATGGTTGAGAAGATTGGATTGTACTGGCACTTTGTAGATTTAGTATGGGTATTTGTATTTACCTTTTTCTACTTGGTTTAATCTTACAAAAAGATTGAAGAATTACGATAGATTTATTTAATAGATTATAGTAAAATGGCACACGGACATAAATTAGAAATTTTTAGAGGACTTGTAAAGTTCAAATCTAACACACAGAAAATCTGGGGAGTATTAGTTTTCTTGACCATAATTACAGCAGTAGAGGTTGTTTTGGGTATTATAAAGCCACAAGCTTTAACCGATACACATGTATTAGGAATGAAGTTGTTGAATTGGATATTCATTATACTAACCTTGGTTAAGGCATATTATATTGCTTGGGACTTTATGCACTTACGCGACGAAAAGTCTGCATTAAGAAGAGCTATAGTTTGGACACCAATATTCTTAGTCTTGTATTTAGTATTTATTCTATTGGTTGAAGCAGATTATATATACAACATATATAAAGATGGCTTTGTTGCCTGGAATTTCTAAGCTAGAATTAACAGAATTAAAAGACGGTTTTATAACCGTCTTTTTTATTTTTGTATAGTTCTTATTTTAATAGTTTTTCAATCAAGGTTACTATTTTGACCAATAAATTTTCTTCTTGAATTATGAAAAAGACCTTTGTTCTTATTGTCTTGTTTGTGCTTCCAATCGTTGCCTATCTATTCTTTGCTTCAGGAGTTAATAACTTCGGTAAATTACCAGTGCTTACTGAAAATGTAAAGGAAATAGATTTTTCAAAAGAAGTAAGATTTAAAGATAAAATAAGCGTTTTAGGTTTCTTAGGCACAAATGTAGATTCGAGAAAAGGAAATGCATTTAATCTAAACCAAAAAATCTATAAACGATTTCATGAATTTAATGATTTTCAGTTTGTCATGGTCGTGTCACTTGGTTCTGAGGATAAAGTAGATGAGATTAAAAAGGAGCTGGCAACCTTATCTGAAATTGATAAGTGGAATTTCGTATTTGGAACTCAAGAAGAAATAAAGAATCTTTATTCTAGTCTTAAATCAGATATTCAATTAGATGATAAATTGGGAACACCCTATGTTTTTATAATTGATAAGGATTTAAAGCTTAGAGGTAGGACTAAAGATGAGGATGAAGGCACTAAATATGGTTTTAATTCAAATTCTGTTGCTGATTTGAATAATAAAATGATAGATGATATAAAAATTGTTTTGGCAGAATATCGTCTGGCGTTGAAAAAGAACAATACCGAAAGAACTGAATAATGAATAAGAAGTATACGTATGTCTGGGTTTCATTAATAGTTCTGATTTTCGGAATAATTGTTATTCCACGAATAGTAGAAAGATTATCGACTCATACGGTTGTCGAGAACGATCGCTTAAATATATCCGTTCAAAATGAGAAGTTGGGGTATATTTTACTAGATGGTAAAAAGCGAAAAGTACCTTCTTTTGAATTCATCAATCAAGACAGTATTTTAGTAAGTGATAAGGACTATTTAGGTAAAGTATATGTAGTTGATTTCTTTTTTACGAGATGCCCTAGTATATGTCCTGTAATGACCACTAACCTAGTCGATGTTCAAAGACAATTTAAAGGAAATGAAAATTTTGGTATTGCATCATTTAGTATCACTCCAGACTTTGATACGCCACAGGTTTTAAGAGCCTATGCAGAGAAATATAAAATTCAAAATTCTGGTTGGAATTTATTGACAGGTGATAAAGAAGCTGTGTATCAATTAGCCAATGCAGGTTTTAATATATTTGCGGCTGAAATGCCAGATGTTCCAGGTGGTTTTGAACATTCAGGGTTGTTTGCTTTAGTCGATAAGGAAGGCTATTTAAGATCTAGAATCGATGAATTTGGTAATCCTATCGTCTACTATAGAGGTGCTATTTTAGAGGAAGATGGGGATAATGATCATGGCGAAACCGAAGAGATAAGTATTTTAAAAATTGATATTCAAAAATTGTTAAACGAGTAAGGTGTAAATATGCAAGCGAACGTGTTAGACGAACGAAAATTTAATCGATTGATAACGGTAGTTTCAATTGTTATTCCTGTGGTGGTTGCAATACTTTTTGGGGTTAAAATTCCTAATGTAGAACCATTGTCATTCTTGCCTCCAATTTATGCTACTATTAATGGGGTTACGGCTGTTTTATTGTTGGTCGCTGTATGGGCAATAAAAACAGGTAAGAAGAAACTTCATCAACAATTAATGACAACCAACATTGCTTTGTCTTTATTGTTTCTAGTGATGTATATCGCATATCATATGACTTCAGATTCTACTTCTTTTGGTGGTGAAGGTGTTATTCGTTATGTGTATTATTTTATATTAATAACACATATTGCCTTATCTATTGCATTAATACCTCTTGTGTTACGTACGTATGCAATGGCATATTTAAAGAAATTCGAAAAGCATAGAGCATTGGCAAAATACACTTTTCCTGTTTGGTTTTATGTTGCTGTTACTGGTGTTGTAGTTTACTTAATGATATCTCCTTACTATGCATACTAAAAGAATCATATTTATACTTATAGCTTCAATGATGATGGTGCCATTGGATGCCGAAGCACAATGTGCAATGTGCAGAGCGGTATTGGAAAGTGAATCGACAGGTAAAGCCGCAGAAGGTATAAATAATGGTATTGTTTATTTGATGGCCATACCCTATGTTTTGGTCGGCGGATTATTCTATTTTATCTACAGGAAAATGCGGCCTTAGGTAGATTTTTATAATTTTCACCTAAATAGTGTAACATTCTACGGTTTGGTTAGTCTTATAATTGTGTGATACTTGTATTGCATTCATCAATCAAACCAATCAATCATCTTATGTTCGATCTAGAACGTTGGCAGGAAATCTTCGATACTATTCGCAAAAATAAACTGCGAACCTTCCTCACTGGACTTTCAGTGGCTTCAGGAATTTTTATTTTGGTTATTTTATTGGGTTTCGGCCAAGGCATGCAAAATGGTATTGCTAAAGAATTTGAACAAGATGCAGCAACTAGTGTTTGGGTTTGGCCTGGTGTAACTACAATTGAATATAAAGGGATGAACCCTGGTAGACCTATTCAATTAAGAAATGAAAATTATGAGTTTGCAGCAGTTTTATTAGAAGATCAAATAGAGAATAAGTCTCCAAGACTATTCGTAAGGAATTCATTTGTCAACTACGGTAATGAATCTTTAGCATATAATGTACAAGGGGTATCTCATCAATTTCAATTCATAGAAAACGAATTTATTTCACAAGGTAGATTTTTGAATCAACAAGACGAAGATTCAAGGGCGAAGGTAGCCATTATCAGCAACAAGATAAATCGTGAAGTTTTTAAAGAACTGGAAAGCCCTGTTGGAGAGTTTTTAGATATATCTGGTATCTCTTTTAAAATTGTGGGGGTCTATGGTGATATTGGAGGTGAACGTGAAGAGGACCGAATTTATATTCCCGTTAGTACAGCACAGCAAGTTTTTAATGGCGCAGACCATCTTAATAATTTATCCTATACATTGCCGCCGGTAGATGATTTTGAGGCAGCAGTTGCACAATCTGTCAAATTCAAAAATGACATCAAAACATATCTTCAAAAAGCACATACAATTTCTCCTGACGATACTAGTGCTATACAGGTATATAATCCAATGGAAGAAGCTAAACGGTTCTATTCTCTAATGGGTGGAATCAAATTTTTCTTTTGGTTTGTAGGTGTGTGTACGATTATTGCAGGTATTGTAGGGGTAAGCAATATTATGCTGATAGTAGTGAAAGAGCGAACCAGAGAAATCGGTATCCGAAAGGCATTAGGGGCCAAACCATGGTCGATAGTAGGGATGATTTTACACGAGGCCATTTTTATAACTGCAATCGCAGGCTTCACCGGACTCATATTAAGTATGGGGTTGTTAGAGATTGTAGGCCCGCAAGTAGAGGTTGACTATATTTTGAATCCGTCAGTGAATTTTAACGTTGCACTCACCACCGTTTTTGTTTTGATTTTTGCAGGAGCTGTAGCAGGATTTTTCCCTGCTTGGAGGGCAGCAAAAATTCATGTGATTGAGGCTTTAAGAGACGAGTAATTACTATTTTATATTGTATAAGGATTTGATGATTTACATATCACTCCGTACACTATTAATTAATAAAGTAAAACCATGTTCAACAAGGATCGTTGGAAAGAAATTTTAGAAGTTTTATCCAGTAATGTTTTTAGAACACTGGCTACTTCTTTTGGTGTAGGGTGGGGCATTTTCATTCTTATTATACTTCTTGCTGCAGGTAAAGGTTTGGAAAATGGAATACGGGCAGATTTTGGAGATATAGCTACCAATACTATGTTTATGTGGTCAAGAAATACCACCATACCCTATAAAGGCTTGCCGAAAGGAAGGCGCTTTAGCTTTAAATTAGAAGATGTTCAAGCAATTAATGATAATGTACCAAACCTTCGGTTTATATCTCCTCGTAATCAACTAGGTGGTTTTGGAGGTGCTAATAATGTTGTTCGGGGATTAAAAACAGGTGCGTTCAATGTGTATGGTGATTACCCTCAGATTATACGGCAAGAACCAATGACAATTACCTCGGGTAGGTTTCTGAATCAAAATGATATTGAAGACAAGCGTAAAATAGCGGTTATTGGTGATGGTGTAAAAAATGAATTATATAAACTAGGCGAGGTAGTTCTGGGTACGTATGTAAAAATTCAAGGGGTAAATTTTATGGTGGTTGGTACCTATCAAAAGAAAAGTGACGGTGGAGGTGAGGAAGGACAAAAGGAAATATTCGTGCCATTTACTGCTTTCTCACAAGCATTTAATATGGGTAATGATGTAGGTTGGATGGCAATTACGGCTAAAGACGGTAGTTCAATTTCAAACTTAAAGGAAAAGATTGTAGGTGTAGTGAAAGAGAAAAGAAAAATACACCCAGATGATAAGCGTGCTGTAGGCTATTTTGATTTATATGAACAATTTAATAGAGTAGAAAGCTTGTTTGGGGCACTGCGTTGGGTCGCTTATTTTGTAGGTGTACTGGTATTATTATCGGGTATAATTGGAGTTAGTAATATAATGTTGATAGTTATTAAGGAGAGAACCAAAGAAATCGGTATAAGAAGGGCATTGGGAGAAGCACCTTGGTCTATCAAAAAACAAATTTTAATGGAATCTATTTTCCTTACAATTATATCGGGTATGGTCGGAATCATTTTCGGGGCAACGTTTATTTACGGGGTAAATGCTGTGCTTGATTCTGTGGGTCCAGTAGATATGTTTATTAACCCCAGTGTAAGTTTGGGTGTGGTGGTAAGCGCATTGGTAATTTTAATATTTTCAGGATTGTTAGCAGGCTTTATACCAGCTCAAAGTGCTATTAAAATAAGACCTATTGAAGCATTAAGAACAGAATAAATTTATCGATTAGAAGAATATATAACCAATCAAAAAATGAAAAAATCAACAACAATTATCATTCTATTAATTATAGTACTTGCCTTTGGTGGGTCTATGTTTTATTTATATCAAAAGAATGCAGAGGACCCGGTTGTTTATTTAACCGAGGAACCTTCGAAACAGACCATTATTAAGAAAACGATGGCTACCGGAAGCATACTCCCGTTAGAGGAGGTTTTAATTAAGCCGAATATATCTGGCGTTATTGAGGAGATTTTTGTTGAAGGTGGCGATTTTGTAAAATCGGGCGATTTGTTATGTACTATTAAGGTTGTTCCCAATCTTAATGCTTTGAATGATGCACGAAATACTATTGACGAAACTAAAATTAATTTAGATGATCAACTGAGGAATTTAGGGCGTCAAAAAGGACTTTTCGACAAGGGTGTTATATCCAAAGTGGATTTAGAAAGGGCTGAGGTATCTTATAATCAGGCAAAACAATCATATGCGGCGGCTAATAAGCGATATGATATTGTTAAAACAGGTACCACTGCAGGTTATGGTAATGCTGCCAATACTCAAATTAGAGCAACGGTTAGTGGTATGGTGCTAGAAGTGCCTGTAGAAGTAGGTAATCAGGTTATTGAAAGTAATAATTTTAATGAAGGAACTACTATTGCTGCAATTGCAGATGTTGATAAAATGATTTTTGAAGGCAAGGTTGATGAGTCTGAAGTTGGTAAAATTAAAGAAAACCTACCCTTAGAAATAACTGTGGGAGCAATTGAAAATAAAGTTTTCGATGCCGTATTAGATTATATAGCTCCAAAAGGAAATGAGGAAAATGGTGCGATACAATTTGAAATTAAAGGAACTCTCAAAAAGCAAGATTCGGTTTTTATAAGAGCAGGATTAAGTGCCAATGCATCTATAATACTTGCTCGTGCAGATAGTGTTTTAGCAGTAAAGGAGGCTATGGTTCAATTTGATGATAAAACTAAAAAACCATTTGTGGAAATTGAAATAGGAAAACAGCTATTTGAAAGAAGAGATATAGAATTGGGTATTAGCGATGGAATTTATGTTCAGATAAATTCTGGAATTAAAGAAGGTGAAAAAATAAAAGTTTGGAACGAAGTTAAGCCAGATGAGTTGGCCAAAAACTAAAAAACTAAAAAAATAAATAAATTGATGTAACAATTTAAACACAGGTTAGTCTAATCGATATACAGTGCAAAAGATTGTTCAAAATAACAACCAACATGATTCAAATTAAAGATCTTCATAAGTCCTATAAAATGGGCAAAAATTCTCTTCACGTACTTAAAGGAATAAATTTTAATGTTGAAGAAGGTGAATTGGTAGCAATCATGGGTTCTTCCGGTTCTGGAAAATCTACGTTATTGAATATTCTGGGTATGTTAGATGAATTAGACGAAGGTTCTTACACGTTGGATGGAGTGCCTATAAAAAATTTAAATGAAACCAAGGCTGCTCAGTATCGCAATAAGTTTTTAGGTTTCGTATTTCAATCCTTCAATCTTATTAATTATAAAAGTGCCGCTGAGAATGTTGCTTTGCCATTGTACTATCAAAAAGTGCCAAGAAAGGAACGTCAAGAAAAGGCATTGAAATACTTAGCTCAAGTTGGTCTGAAAGAATGGGCAAATCATTTACCTAGCGAACTTTCTGGGGGTCAAAAACAACGTGTTGCAATTGCAAGAGCTATGGCAGCTGAACCTAAAGTATTACTGGCAGATGAGCCTACGGGTGCATTAGATAGTACAACCTCATACGAGGTTATGGATCTTATTCAAAAGATAAATGACCAAGGGAACACGATATTGATTGTTACCCACGAACCTGATATTGCAGACATGTGTAAGCGAATTGTTCATTTAAAGGATGGTGTAATTATAGAGGATAAGAAAATAGAACAAGTTAGAGCTGCAAAATATGTTTAGTAGAGATAATTGGAGAGAAATATTTCAAACCATCCAGAAAAATAAGTTAAGGACTTTTTTATCTGGTTTCACGGTGGCTTTGGGTATTTTAATTTTTGTAGTCTTATTTGGTTTTGGTAATGGCCTTATAAATACCTTCCAATTATTTTTCGAGGATGATGCCCAAAATATAATCACGTTTTTTCCAGGACAAACTACAATGCCATATAAGGGATACAAATCTGGTCGACAGATAGAATTTGATAGATCTGATTTAGCTGATATCGAAAAAGACTTTCCATTATTTCTAGAATATGTAACTCCAAGAATAAGTAGGTCTTACTTAACTAAACATAAAAACGAATCTAATAATTATTCTACAAGAGGTGTTGCGCCTTCACATCAATTTGCCGAGAAAACCATTATCATGAAGGGTAGGTATCTTAATCAATTAGATATTCAGAAAAAGACAAAGAATGCGGTTATAGGTAGATTAGTTGAAAAAGATTTATTCGGTCAAGAAGATGCAATTGGTAATTATATTGATCTTGGTGGTAGTGTTTTTAAAATAGTTGGGGTGTATCAAGATGATGGTGGTGATGATGAGGAGCGTAGAGTTTATGTGCCCTATACCACATTACAATTGATAGAAAAGAACACAGATAAGGTAGATCAAATTATTGTTGCTTTTAGACCTGAGTTAGGATACACAGGGGCTATCGCATTAGAAAAAAGTCTTTCCACTTTTTTTAAAGAAAAGAAGTTTATCAAACCTTCTGATCAAAACGGTATATTCATACGAAACGTTGCAGAAGGCCTAAAGCAAACACAGCAATTAGCAAGAGTTTTACAGTTAATAGTTTCCTTTGTTGCTTTCGGGACTATTATAGCGGGAATCATAGGAATAAGTAATATTATGGTTTTTGTGGTAAAAGAGCGTACTAAGGAATTGGGCATAAGAAAAGCATTAGGGGCAACCCCTAAATCTGTAATTGGCACCATTCTTTTAGAGTCGATATTTATAACGACTATTTCGGGTGTTATTGGTATGATCATAGGTATAGCTATTTTGAGTTCTTTAGATAAAACTTTAGAAGACTTCTTTATTACTAACCCTTATATAGATATGCCAGTTGCAATATTTGCAACTGTTGTACTTATAATTTTTGGTGGCGTTGCCGGGTATATTCCGGCAAAAAGGGCGGCACGTATTAAACCTATTGTAGCACTAAGAGACGAATAATATGGGATTTTTATTTGATAGAAATACATGGCAAGAGATTTTTGGTTCAATTAGTAAGAATAGAACCAGAACAATTATTACCGTTATTGGTGTGCTTTGGGGCATCTTCATATACATCGCGCTATCTGGAGCGGCAAAAGGCTTGGACAATGGTTTTGACAAGGTTTTTAAAACAGTGGCGATCAATAGTATGTTCGTATGGGCTCAAAGCACAAGTATGCCATATGATGGTTTTAAAACCGGTAGACCACTTCAATTAAAATTAGAAGATGTTAAAACTATACAAAATAGAATTCCTGAAGTTCAATATATAGCACCAAGAATTACTCAAGGTCAATTTGGGTCAGAGCCTGTTTATACAGTTCGTGGTCAAAAATATGGGAGTTATGTTTTAAATGGAGATTATCCTATTTATACTAAAATTTCTACTAAAAAAATATATGATGGAGGTAGATTTATCAATCAAGAAGATATAGATCAAGCTCGAAAAGTAATTGTAATTGGCGAACGAGTTGAACAAGAATTATATAAGAAAGATGAAAACCCTGTAGGAACTTGGATTCGGGTTGGTAGCGTTTATTTTCAAGTAATCGGGGTGCATAAACTTGCACAAGGGGTGAGTTTTGATTCTGATAGCGCAATGTTTATACCCTTTACAACATATCAAAAACTATATAATTCTGGCGATAATATTGGTTATATGTGCATTGCTGCCTATGATGATGTAGATGTTGTACAGGTAGAAAAAGATATTAAGACCTTGCTTAGAAATATTCATAGAGTAGATCCTAAAGATGAACGTGCATTTGGTTCGTTTAATCTCGGAGAAGCATTTTCTAAAACAATGGGTTTTGCCGACGGACTAACATTTATGTCTCTTGTAGTGGGTATTGCTACAATTTTAGCTGGGGTAATTGGTATTGGTAACATATTACTGATTTCAGTGAAAGAGCGAACTAAGGAACTTGGAGTAAGAAGGGCCCTAGGGGCAACACCAGCTGAAGTTAGAAATCAGATTGTTATGGAGTCAGTTTTTTTAACAGTAATAGCGGGTATTCTAGGTATCATATTAGGTGCGGGAGTACTTGCGCTCATCAATTCATTTACTAAGGATATAGATTTCCCATATACAAACCCAACGGTTCCAATTCCTTATGTGATAGGGGCCCTGGTAATTATGGTCGTTTTGGGCACTTTGATAGGATTAATTCCTGCACAGAGAGCAGTTAGTATACGACCTATTGAAGCTTTAAGAGAAGAATAATTTAGAATAATAACCAAATATTAAACGATAAACAACTATTAAAATGAACAAATTTGTAAAATATACATTAATTGGCCTAGTAGTTCTTGGGGCTTTATGGGCAGCAGTATTTTTTATCAAAAGTAACAGTAAATCATCTATTACCTATGAGACTTCTAATCCCTTTATTTCAAATATTGAGAAGAAAACGGTAGCTACAGGAAAGTTGATTCCTGAAGATGAGATTGAGATAAAACCACAAATATCAGGAATTATTGAAAAAATTTACCTTGAAGAAGGCGTTGAAGTTAAGGCTGGGGATTTAATTGCTTTAATAAAAGTTGTTCCTAACGAGCAATCATTAAATCAAGCAAAAGGTAGAGTCAATAGCGCCAACATATCACTAAGTAACATTAAAATAGAATATGATAGAAACAAAACTCTTTTTGACAAAGGTGTTATTTCTAGTCAAAATTTTAATGATCTAAAGCTACGTTTCGACCAAGCACAGCAAGAACTGCAAAATGCACAAGCAGATTATCAAATTATTCGAGTAGGTTCATCAGGTGGGTCTTCAAGTGCAAATACCAATATTAGGGCTACCGTTAATGGTACTATTCTAGAAATTCCTGTAGAAGTTGGTGATCAAGTTATTCAAAGTAACACTTTTAATGATGGTACTACTATTGCGACTATTGCAGATTTGAGTAAAATGATATTTGAAGGTAAAGTTGATGAAGGTGAAGTAGGGAAATTAAAAGTGGGCGCACCACTGAAAATAAATTTAGGTGCTGTTGAAGGAAAAGAATTGAATGCTAAATTACGATTTATTGCACCAAAAGGTGTTGAGGAGACTGGTGCAGTTCAATTTAGGATTGAGGGTGATGTTGAAAATACCGAAGATATTTTTATTCGTGCAGGGTATAGTGCAAATGCATCTTTGGTATTAGAAAGAAAAGATAGTGTTTTGGTGATTTCAGAAGCACTATTACAATTTGATAGACAAACAGATAAACCCTACGTTGAAGTGGCTATTGGATCTACAGATGAACAGAAATTTGAACGTAAGGATATTGAAATAGGAATATCTGATGGAATTAATGTTGAAATTATTTCTGGGTTAACTAAAGAGGATAAGGTTAAACAATGGAACAAAACCGAACCTATTAAAAAAGGTGATGAGAAAGATGCTGAAAAAGAATCAGTAGAATAAAGAATCAATCAAAATACAAATCAAAACAATCAAAAAATGAAATTTAAAACAACCGTCTTTATAGTTTTGTTTGGCATGATGATTACCATGGCACAGCAAAAGAAATGGACATTAGAAGAATGTGTATTCTATGCAGTCGAGAATAACCTAACGGTTGAACAATTCGAATTGGATTTGGAAAATGCAAATATAGACCAGTCTGATGCTTTAGGTAATATGTTGCCAACTTTAAATGCATCTTCAACTGCATCAAAAAACGTTGGTTTTACCATTGTCAGTACCTCTAACCAGCCAGTAGCAGGTAATCAGTCTACTGTTAGTGTTGGTGGAAATATTAGTTCTAACCTTATGCTATACAACGGATTAAGGAACTTTAAACAATTGCAACGTGCAAAACTAAATGCAATTAGTAATCAGTATCGTTTAGATAATTTGAAAGACGATATTAAGTTAAGTGTTGCAAATAGTTATCTTCAAATCTTATCAAATAAAGAAGCATTAGCAGTTTCTAGGGCACAATATGCTTTTACCGAGCAAGATTTAAATCGAACCAAGGAATTAGTTGAAGCTGGGGTGGTTCCTAAAGGAGATTTACTTGAGCTTGAGGCAACTGCTGCTGGGCAAGAGCAACAAATAGTCAATAATGAAAGCTTAGTTTTAATCTCAAGAATAAACCTTGCTCAATTATTGCAAATAACAGATTACGACAATTTTAATATTGCAGATGAATCTTTCGAAATTCCGCCTTCAGATATATTGAATAATTCTGCTAAAACTATTTATGCAAAAGCATTAGAATTTAGAAATGATATTAAATTATCAAAATCTACTGTAGACTTAGCGGAGAAAGATTTGGAAATTGCGAAAGGTGCCTATGCTCCAACCTTAACTGGGTTTTTTCAATATGGAGCACGATATTCTGATGCTACTCAACCTTTGCCAGATGGTGCTGGTGGTGTATTTACACCTGGATTCATAGACCAACTTTGGATTTTTGATGGTATTTCTTATGGTGCACAATTAAATGTGCCAATTTTTAATGGATGGAGTACTCGTAATAGTGTACAACGTTCACGTATAAATTTAGAAAAATCTAAACTTCAATTCGAACAAGATAAGCTAGATTTAGAGACAACGGTTAATCAAAGATATGTTGATGTAACTACTTTCGCGAAAGCATATTATGCCGCTGAAAAAACGTTGGAGGCTAGAAGATTAGCCTTTCAATACTCTAAGGAACGTTTCGAAGTAGGGCTAATGAATTCTTTTGAATTTAGTCAAGCGCAGTCGAGGGTTGACAATGCAGAGGCTGATGTAATTCGTACTAAATATGATTATATCTTTAGATTAAAAATATTGGAATTCTATTTCGGTATCCCTATTTCTTTGGATTAGTCGAATCAATTATAATTTAAAGGCCTGTAACATTTTAATGTGTACAGGCTTTTTCATTTTATAGTAAGTAATACCTTTGCATCATGGGCGTAATATTAAATCTTGAAACATCATCTACAAATTGCTCGGTATGCTTGGCGAAAGACGGAGTTATACTGGCGATGAAAGAATTAAATTCTGAAAACTACTCTCATGCCGAAAAACTTCATGTATTTATTGAGGATGTAATGAAAGAAGCAGCCTTAAAAATGGAAGCTTTAGAAGCTATAGCAGTGAGTAAAGGACCGGGTTCTTATACGGGTTTAAGAATAGGAGTTTCTGCTGCAAAAGGTTTGTGTTATGCTTTGGGTGTGCCTCTGGTTTCGATTTCTACATTAAAAAGTATGGCCTCCCAATTAAAGGGTGTTAGCGAAGATGCTTTAATAATACCAGTTTTAGACGCTAGACGTATGGAAGTGTATTCAGCAGTTTTTGATAACCAACTTAATCAAGTAAGAGAGACCAAGGCAGAAATAATAAATGAATTATCTTTTGAGAAATATATTAGCTCAACCTCAGTTCATTTTCTTGGAAGTGGTGCCGAGAAGATTAAAGGAATTTTTAAAAATGACAATCTTATCTTTCACCTAGATGTTGTTCCATCGGCTAAGGAAATGGCATCGATATCATTCAGAAAATTTAAAAATAAAGATTTTGAGAATGTTGCTTATTTTGAGCCCTATTATTTAAAGGACTTTGTTCTACAAACTAAGAAGGAAACACTATAAAAGAATACTATTTTGACAATTTCTTGTCTTTTTCATGGGTATTGTAATAATTTATCAATTTAATGATATCACTTTCTGAACGCATATTCAATTGTTTGTTCTTAATAAATTGTTTTAAGAACTCAGAATTATCATCTAAAAAACTTAGAATTTTTCTTTTAGATAATTTAGTTTCAATTGCGGGTTTATCACCATTTTGCATATAATACATTGAAATATCCTGATATTTTGCAGGTTTAAATGTATTGTAGCCGTTTTCTGGATTTTCGGCTTGTATAAATATTTTTTTAGGTTTTTTTAAAAGCCTTACATATCCTTCATTTAGGGGATTGAAATATCCCATTTTTTTTTCACCTGCTTCGATAAATTCTCTAACCATATATATTGTACCATCTATATCGGCGACAATGTTGTTTCTTCTCAACAAAGTTCTTGCTATACCATTTTCATTTTTTATTTCTATTGCATCATGGTATGCATCATATCTCATTAAAGCATCACTTGTATGTTTACCGTTTATTATAGTTTTTCCTTTTTTGAAAATCTCATTTATATATGGCGAACCTTCAATAGGGACTTCAATAAATGACATACCCATTTGTGCAGGAGTCATTACGCCTTTTGTTTTTCCAATAGTTTGTACTCCTTGGGAAAATCCTAAATTGGATATAAAAAAGAAGAAAATTAAAAGCTTGTTCATAACCATTGATTTTACTTAAAATTAATAAATATTAAGTTGAAAATCAATTAATTGCAAAAAAAATTCCCCTAGTAATTAGAGGAATTTGAGTTTATTATTAAATGAAATATTAATTTTTTATTTGGGTAACCACACGTTGCGGGAATGGTATTTCAATACCGGCAGCATCAAATCGATATTTTGTTTCTTCCAGAACATGAAAATGTGATGCCCAAAAATCTGTATTATTTGCCCAAAAACGAAGGGTTAGGTTTACCGAGCTATCTCCTAATTCTCCTACATATACTTCAGGAGTAGGTGTTTGTAGGATAGTTTCATGTTCAGCACATATTGCTAAAAGAATTTCTTTCGCTTGTTTTATGTTAGAACCATACCCAATACCTACATCAATTTTATCTCTTCTTGTATCTTGAGAATTGTAGTTGACAATAGTATTATTAGAAAGTTGTCCATTTGGTATTATAGCCATTTGGTTTCCAAAGGTGCTAACTTTTGTCGTGAAAATAGATATCTCTTTTACCGTACCATCAACACCTTGAGCAGAGATAAAATCTCCAATTTTAAAGGGTTTAAATAACAATATTAAAACACCACCAGCAAAATTGGCTAGGGATCCTTGCAGCGCCAAGCCTATTGCTAGTCCTGCTGAAGCAAGTACTGCAACCAAAGAAGTAGTTTGCACCCCCAACTGTGTAATAACTAGAACAAACAGTATCATTTTTAACGCAATGTTGATAAAGCTCTGTAAAAATGTTTCCAAGGCTAGATCATAGTCTTTCTTTAAAAAGAACTTACGTACCATTTTATTAATGAAGCGTATGACGTATGTTCCTGCAATTAAAAGAAAGAGCGCAATTACTAAATTGGGCAATACGGCCCATAACCACACTATTGCATTATCGGTATGTTCTTGAAGATTCATTATTTTATCCATAGTTACTATCTAAATCCTAACATTTGTAATATTAAACTAAAATGCAGGCCTTAATAATTATTAAAATTATGCTTTAATTAATTTTAAAGCTTCCTCAGTTTTTTCAATGGGTAATAGGCATGTGCCATGTTTACAAACATATATCAAAGTCTTGTTCTCGATATACCTATTCATTAACAGGGGTAAATTACTAGTCTTTGAATTCGCAGCGGCAAATATAGCATTTGGTAAGTAGCTATTCAATAGGTTTTTGGATATGAATTCAAAATTTTTACCGATAATGACCACTTCATAGAAATCCTGACTCATTAATAGTAATAAGTGAAGCCAATTGGCGTGGATTTGTGGATTATCGGAAATTGACTTCCTCATTGTATTCATAATTTGATTCAATCTTATTTCAAAATTTTTTTCTGGAAAATATTTAGAAAGCTTTAAAAGATTTTGAGCCATTATAGAATTTGAAGAGGGTATCACATTATCAGCTATTTCTAGTGTTTTTCGAATTAAAGCTTCTTCTTTATTCGAAGTGAAGAAAAACAGACCTGTTGAGGTATCTGAAAAATTATCAAGTACGTAGTTGGTTAGATTTAAACTGTGGTTAAGCCATTTTTCATCATAACTTACTTCATATAAACTTATAAAACCTTCTATTACTGCAGCATAATCTTCAAGAAAACCAGGAATGGTGCTTTTACCATTTTTATGATTATGATAAAGACCACCCTGTTTATTAACTAAATTTTTTAGAATAAAATTCGCATTCTGTAATGCCATTTCTAAATATTCAGAGTTTTCCAAATACCTATAGGCATCGGCAAGTCCTTTTAATGCAAGTCCGTTCCAGGAAGTTAGAATTTTATCATCAAGTCTCGGTTTGTTTCTTTTCTTACGTTCTTGTTTTAATGCTTCTAAACATTCTGTTAGTATTGTTATTACTTTTTCTTCTGATAGGTTGTGTTTGTTTGCAATATCCTTTACTTCTGAATCTCTTATTAATACGTAGTTATCTTCTTCCCAATATCCATAAGAATTGATGCTGTAATAATCTGCAAAAAGTGGGTAATTCTCTGTGAGAATTTCGCGAAGTTGTTTTTCTTTCCAAACATAATAATCGCCTTCAACCAGTTTTCCTGTTTCCGATAAACTATCAGCATCAAGTGACGAGTAAAATCCATTACTTATATCTAAAAGCTCTTCCTTAATAAAGGAAATTGATTGATCTACTACATTTTTATAAAGGACATTCTTGGTTGCCGCATACGCCTTGGCATATAAACTGATTAATAATCCGTTATCATATAGCATTTTTTCAAAATGAGGAACATGCCATTTCGTGTCAACTGAGTATCTTGAGAAGCCACCGCCTACATGGTCAAATATTCCGCCCCATGCCATTCTGGTTAAAGTGGTATGTACATATTCATTGATTGCTTCATCTTTTTTTGTGTGCTCATAGTGTAGAAGGAAATTTAAATTTACGGGCATCATAAATTTAGGTGCTCTTTTGTAGCCACCTAAAAATGTATCGAAATAGGAGGACCAATTTTTAACTATATCCTTTATTTCAGAAACTGTTATAATATCACTATTTTTTTCAATTGCTACGGTATTTATTTCTTTTAAACCATGAGCCATGTTTTCGGCATATCCAATTATTTTTTGAGGATCATTTTCATATAATTCTTGCAATTGATTTAGTACTCGAATCCATTCTTGTTTCTTTACAAAAGTTGCTCCCCAAAATGGTCTTCCATCAGGTAACGCCAAAATATTAAGCGGCCAACCGCCACTGCCAGTCATCATTTGTAAAGCATCCATGTAAATATGGTCAATATCTGGTCTCTCCTCACGGTCAACCTTTATGTTGATAAAATGGGAATTCATAGTTTTAGCGACTTCTTCATCTTCAAAACATTCATGTTCCATTACATGGCACCAGTGACAAGCGGCATAACCTATACTTATTAATAGTAGCTTATTTTCATCTTTAGCTTTTATAAGAACTTCAGGATTCCATGCCTCCCAATTTACAGGGTTGTGGGCATGTTGTAGTAAGTATGGACTACTTTCGTTGATTAGGTTATTAGTGAATTTATGATGCTTAGCCATAAGAATACTTATTTGATTATAGGACAAAAAAAAGCGCCAAAAGGCGCTTTTAAAATTGTCTGAACTTTGTTATTTCACTTCAAAAGTGATTTTAGCATTGACTCTGTAATTTTTGATTTTGCCATCTTCAACAGTTGCACTTTGCTCGTTGATATAAACCGATTTAATATTTTTCACCGATTTAGAGGCTTCAGAAACTGCTTTTTTTGCTGCGTCTTCCCAACCATTATCAGAATTTGCTAATATTTCAATAACTTTTAAAACTGCCATAATGTTGTGTTTTTAGATTCACTCTAAGTTACAAAATTTGAAGGCAACACGTAAATAATTTCCAGGATTAATTAACCGTTTAGAGCTACAACCTCATTAACTTTGTCACCCATCATATTTTTCAGCATAGTTTCAATGCCGTTCTTTAGGGTATACGTAGAAGATGGGCAACCGCTACATGCACCTTGTAATATTACATTTACAGTTTTGCTTTCTTTATCATAAGATTTGAACATAATATTACCTCCGTCACTTGCAACTGCTGGCTTTACGTATTCTTCTAGAATATCTACAATTTCTTGAGATGTTTCATCTAAGGTCAATGTGCTTTCTGCAGAAACCGTTTCAGAAACTTGTGCCTCGGTCCCAATCGATTTTGCATTATCGGCAACAATCTCTTTTCCGTCAGCAATAAAATTTCTAATTACCTCTCTTAATTCTATATTGATGTCGTCCCATTCGGCAACTTCGTATTTCGAAACCGAAACATAATTTTCATCAATAAACACTTGTTTTACAAAAGGAAATTGAAATAATGCAGTCGCTAATTTTGAATCTCGGGCTTCATCTAAATTTTTAAATTCAAATGCTGAACCAACTATTTTTTTACTGGCTACAAACTTCATTGTAGATGGGTTTGGTGTTACCTCTGCATATACAGTAACAGGTATTGGCTTATCTAAATCTTCTTCCAAAACTATTGGCTCACCTGTGTTCAAGTATTCGACCAATTGTTGTGCAACCTCATCTTTTACATCTTCCCACTTAACAATGTCATATCGTTCTAGGCCAATGAAATCGCCTGAAATATATACCGTTTTTATAAATGGTAGATAGAATAATTGTTGTGCCAAAGGTGAATTTTTGGCTTCGTCAATATTTTTGTACTCGTAGTTTTTTCGTTGAACTAATAGATGATTAGTTTCGAACTTCAGTATATTGGGATTATTAGTCTTAACTACTGTAATAGAATACTCTTTCATTTCTCAAATAATTTATGCAAAAATACGAAGGAAATCTTAGTTTAGTCCTACATAATAATGTTGTGGTTAACCCGTTATACACTTTATATTATCAAAACTAAGGTCTAGTTTATAATCCCAAAGATGAGATATCATATTCTACTATTGTTTACCGTGTTAATGATAGGTTCAAAATCTATAGCACAGGAGGGTATTCCTGTATATTTTGATTATTTGTCAGATAATTACTATTTGGTATTTCCTTCTATGGCAGGTATTGGTGAAGGAGGAAAAATAAGGGCGACTGCCAGAATGCAATGGTTCGATGTTGATGATGCCCCAAGTTTACAAACAATAAATGCACATTTTAGAATAGGAGATACGCCAAGTGGTATTGGTGCAATCGTTTTTAATGATGCTAATGGATATCATTCACAAACAGGATTAAAATTAACATATGCTCATCATTTAAGAATGGGTAATAGTGATATGAGAGTTTTAAATCAACTTTCTTTCGGATTAAGCGGAACGGTTTTACAAAGTAGTTTAGATGAAACTGAATTTAGATCTGTTACACCGGATCCTGCTGTTTCTGGAATAAAGTTAAGTGCTTCATACACTAATGTTGACATTGGTATTTCATATAATTTTCAAGAATTCTACACTCATTTTGCAGTGACCAATGTATTGACAGGTAGTAAAAGAAATGTGTATTACCGAGATAGGCAAGATAATCCTGATCAATTAGTTATTGATAATATAAGAAGATATCTCGTTTCTGCTGGTTATGTGTTTGGTAAAAGCGAATGGCAAGTTGAGCCTTCTATTTTGTTCCAAATGACTGAGTTTACTAAAGAGAAAACCATGGATATCAACGCCAAGGTCTATAAAGATGTTGATTTTGGACGTATTTGGGGGGGACTTTCGTATAGGAGAAGTTTTGATGGTGCTCAGTTTCAAACAGCAAATGGTTTTGGAGAACAACGTTTACAACTAGTGACGCCAATAGTAGGAGCTAATATTAATAATTTTATGGTGTCTTATAATTATTCATATCAAATGGGAGATATTCGATTTGATAATGGTGGATTTCATCAGATTACCATTGGTTATGATTTCGGGCAGACCGAACGTAAGTACGATTGTTATTGCCCAGCAGCAAATTAAAAAAGGCCCGTTTAATATAAAACAGGCCAATTAGATTCCTTAAAATTAATCCCAACTATAGTTTTTTGATGCAGCTTGTTTTTTAATGGCTTGGATCATGGCATTTTCTAGTTCACCTGAGTTACTGCTTTTTTGATTTTCGGCGATAAAAGCTAATCGCTTAGAATTGTATTCCCTTATTTCGTTTTGAATTTCTTCTCGTTCATTTTTCTTCATTTCAACGTACTTCTTTATTTCGTTCTCACTTTTCCCTTGCAGTCCATTAGGCAACTCGTCTTTCGCTACAGAGCTGATTTCAAATTCGGCATCATCATAAGCATCAACCAAATCCCATTTTTTATTATTGTAAAGTCTTGAGCTTTTACTAACAGCTCTTTTTACAGCAACAGCTTCTTGCATAGCTAGTGCATTACCATCTTGTACTTCTTGTGCGATAATTTTTGATTTGCCCAAAGAGCCATAAGAAATGTAAGTCGTGTTAAGTTTTGAATTTAGCTTTATGATAATTTCATCATAAGGTGTTTTAATATGTACTACTTCTTTATTATGATCAATGGCCATGTATTCTCCGCCGGTGAATGTTGCGCCTTTCTTCCAATTGGTATTGATACCCAATTCGTAGTTTCCACAGAAAATGGTATTCACAACAACATCTTTCTCATTGGCATTGGTCAATGCAGTTTTGTAATTGTATCGCCCTTGGTCAAAAGGTTCATTACCCGCAATAAATATCATGCGTAATAAATCGGGGTTTTTATTCCAAGGTAACTGGGCCAATGATGTTTGTAAAACTTTACCGCAATATTCTTCTCCGCCATTGGTAGTTAATGAAAATAATTTCTCAGAAATTTCATCTAGGTCGCTACTAAATGCTAAAACCTGCTGAATATACCCTTCATCCGCAGAAAGATTATCATTCCCATATTGATATAGTGCAATCTGTAAATTGGGTCTTGTCTCATTACCGCATTTTGCTAAACTAAACTCATTTACGATATCCCAAAGTTGAGATTTTGCTTGGTTAATTAAACCGTCCATACTATTACTGGTATCTAATAATAAGGCTATTTGAACAGTATTGCCTTTTTTCGGTTTTTGAGTTTCAATTGCTTGAGCCAATAATGTAATCGTCTTTTTCTCGTTTTTGGTGTTACAGGCAAATGCTGTCGATAATGTTAGGAATGCTATTGCTAGGGTTCCTGTTAATTTGAAGGCTTTCATAATTTCAGTTTTAAATTCGAGGTTAAAACTAAAAGCTAATTAATTCACAAACTAATAGAAATGAGTGAACGTGCCTTCTCACTTAGTTAAGTTATTCTATGAGTTTGTGAACTAATTAAATTGGGGGTTAAATGATTGTTTTTGGTATTTAACCAATTTTTTTGTGACCTATAAATCAGCTAAGTTTACAGTAATCATATCAAATGAAAAAATTAATTTTCTACATAATTATCTGCTTTGTATTGGGGACGTTTACGAATTATTCTCAAATACAAAATGACGCTACAAAGTTTAATTTAAAGGGTAGGGTCGAAGCTAAAAATACGGGTAGACCTATTTCTGGTGTGTCCATATCAAACAATATGGGGAACTTAGTAGTAACTAACGGACTTGGAGAATTTGAGATAAAAACCAAAATAGGAGATGTGCTTATAATTGAGCATGAAGACATAGTTACTTTACGATATAACGTTAGGCAAAATGATGATGTTCTGATATTAGTAGAAGATTTTGAAACGTCATCGACAAGCTCTAGATTAAAATCAGCGCCAGATATTTTTATAGAACATCAAGCTATGCTAGATTCTGCCGAAAAATATAAAACACAAGATATTGAAAGAAGTATTGACTTTGTAGCACAATCAATTTCATTACTAGGTAAAAGAGGCAGAAAGAAAGAATTGGCTAGATCACTATCTAAACTTGGTGAAATATATCAATACCATAAGCAATTAGATTTAGCTATTGATAACTATGAGGATGCTTTAGATGCGAATAAGACGATTGCAACTTCATTATTATTAGCAAAGGCTTATATATTAACGTCGAGGTTTAAAGAAACTGTTGATTTATTAAATCCTTTATTGGAAATTAAATCAATGCCTTCGTATCAAAGTGTGCAATGTTATGAGTTATTAGGCGATGCAAAAAAGGGAGAAGGGAAAATCTCTGAAGCGATTCGATCATATAATAAAGGGCTCCTAATTGCTAATAAGAATCAGATTACGTCGAAAATGATAGATCTTAATTCTAAAATCGCTGATACTTATTCTTTAAGTAATCAAACAATAGAAGCTGAAGCCTACTATGGAAATTCACTTGAGTTAGCAACTCAACAAGCGCCTAAAAGAGCTTTACAAGAAAAGGAAAAGGTGGCAGATTTTTACAACGCCAAAAATAGGTATAGTGAAGAAATTACTATGCGAAAAAATAGCCTGCAAGATTTAAAGAAACTTAATACACCTAATGCTGGTTTTACCAAGTTAGAGCTTGGTGATACAATTACATCGCAGAGAATTAATTATAAAATTGCTAATGCTTATATCTCTCAAGATAAGTATAACGAAGCAATTCCTTTTCTAGAGAAAAGTATTGTTGAAGCTGATTTTGAAGATGATCTCGTTGTTCAAAAAGATGCCACTAGAAAGCTTTCTGAGGTGTATAAAGAGAAAGGTGATTTTACTAAAGCCTTAGACACGTACCAATCTTATGTTGCTTTGGTCGATTCATTATACGTACGTAAAGAACAAGAAATATCTAGGGCAAATAGATTTAATAGGGAAATTGCTAGCGCACAAAATAGATTAACAGGCTTGGAGCAAGAGCGAGAATTATCGCAAAGTAAATATGATTTAGCATTAACAGAGCAAGAGTTGGTAAAAGAGAGCAATGCGCGTCAACAATGGGTTATTTATTCGTTGATTTTCGGATTGCTATTAACTCTTTTGGCAGCATTCTTCTTTTATCGAAGTAATCAGCAACAAAAACTGGCCAATAATTTATTGGCGTTAAAATCGTTGAGGTCACAAATGAATCCACATTTTATATTTAATGCACTTAATTCAGTCAATAATTTTATTTCTAAAAGTGATGAGCGAAGTGCGAATAGGTACCTAAGTGATTTTTCGACTTTAATGCGTTCAGTACTGGAAAATTCTGAAGAAGATTTTATTCCATTAGAAAAAGAACTGCAGCAATTAGAACTTTACATGAAATTAGAGCATTCTAGATTTGAAGATAAATTCGAATATGAAATTATTGTAGATGAGGATGTAGAAATTTTAAAGTATCAAATACCACCTATGCTTTTACAACCCTACATTGAAAATGCCATATGGCATGGTTTAAGATATAGAGAAACCAAAGGTTTGTTGTCAGTTTCAATAAAGCAAAACACCAGCAAATCAATTGCAATATGTATTACAGATAATGGTATTGGGCGTAAAAAATCTGCAACTATTAAAACTCAAAACCAAAAGAAACAAAAATCTAAAGGCATGGGTATAATTCAAAAACGTGTTGCGATTTTAAATGATATGTATGCCGATAAGGTTGATATTGAGATATCAGACTTAAAAATAGATGGTACAGGTACCAAGGTGCTTTTTATATTAAAAAAAGAAAAATGAGCTTAAAAGCAATTCTGGTCGAAGATGAGGCCAATAGTAGAGAAATTCTTAGAAATTACATTAATAAGTATTGTCCGAGTATAGATTTGGTCGGTGAGGCAGCATCTATTAAAGATGCGTTAGTTTTAATTGAGAATAATATTCTAGACCTTGTGTTTTTAGATGTGGAGATGCCTTTTGGAAATGCGTTCGATTTATTAGATCAGCTACCTGATAGAACTTTTGAGACAGTTTTTGTAACTGCATATGATCATTACGCAAAAGATGCTTTAAATAATCATGCTGCCTATTATTTAACGAAACCAATTAACATTGATGAATTAATTAATGCTGTCAATTATGTAGAAGGTGTTCGTGAAAAAGAAGCTAGTTTAGAAGGTGAGGTATTAACTACCAAGTCTAAAATGGTTGAAGGTAAGCTGACCTTGCCTCAGCAAGACGGATTTCAAATATTAAATGTTTCTGAAATTCTATATTGTAAGGCCGATGATAATTATACCGAAATCTATTTGCTGAATAAGAAAATACTCGTGAGTAAAACCTTAAAGTATTTTGAAGATGCTTTGGCTGAATTTCCTTTTGCTCGCGTGCATAAATCTTTTTTGGTGAATGTAAACGAGGTAGTGAAATATAGAAAAGGAAAAGGAGGTAGTGTCGTGATGTCTAATGGAAAAGAACTACTGGTTTCTGCATCTAAAAAGAAAGATTTTTTATCTTATTTTAATTAAATTACAAATAAAGACTATGATAAAAGGTGTTAGAGGTAAAGAACCTGTAATAGGTAATGATTGCTTTATTGCTGAAAATGCAACTATTGTTGGGGAAGTTATTATGGGTAGGCAATGTAGTGTTTGGTTTAATGCTGTGCTTAGGGGCGATGTACATTTTATTAAAATGGGCGATAAGGTAAATGTTCAGGACGGGGCTGTTATTCATTGTACCTATAAAAAATCACCAACAACCATAGGTAATAATGTATCTATTGGGCATAATGCTATTGTACACGGGTGTACTATTCATGACAATGTATTAATTGGTATGGGTAGTATTATTATGGATGATTGTATTGTGGAAAGTAACAGTATTATTGCAGCTGGTGCGGTCCTAACAAAAGGTACCCTTGTGTCATCGGGAAGCATATTTGCGGGTATGCCAGCAAAGAAAATTAAAAATATAAGCCCCGAATTAAGTTCAGGGGAAATAAATAGAATAGCTGAAGCCTACACAATGTACTCAGGTTGGTTTAAAGAAACGGAATAGATTCTAAAATACAAAGTTGAGTATGGCAATCTATCTAAAACACGTACTTTTACAGCACCAAAACTAAAAGTTATGAACGCATATGTTTTTCCTGGGCAAGGTGCTCAATTTGTTGGAATGGGACTTGATTTATATGAGAAATATCCTATTGCCAAAGATTTATTTTTAAAGGCAAATGATATTTTAGGCTTCGATATTACAGAAGTAATATTCAATGGTACTGCCGAAGGATTAAAAGAGACAAAAGTAACACAGCCCGCTATCTTTTTACACTCTGTTATTTTGAGTAAGGTTATGGGCGATTCATTTCAACCTGATATGGTTGCAGGGCATTCCTTAGGGGAGTTTTCTGCACTTGTGGCAAATAACACCTTAAGTTTTGAAGACGGATTAAGATTGGTTTCACAACGTGCTTTGGCAATGCAGAAAGCCTGTGAGCTTAAGCCTTCTACTATGGCTGCGGTTTTAGGTTTAGAAGATAATATAGTTGAAAAAATATGTGCAGAAACTTCGGGTATAGTAGTAGCTGCAAATTATAACTGTCCAGGTCAGTTAGTGATTTCTGGTGAGATAGCTGCTGTAGAGCAAGCTTGTGAGAAATTGAAAGAAGCAGGTGCGAGACGTGCGTTAATGTTACCGGTAGGTGGTGCATTTCACTCCCCTTTAATGGAGCCTGCGCGAGAAGAATTAGCAGCAGCGATTGATAATACGAACTTCGCAAACCCAAGTTGTCCTATTTATCAAAATGTACCGACAACTGCAGTAAAAAGCCCAACTGAGATTAAAAAGAATCTAATGTTGCAATTAACGGCACCTGTAAAATGGACGCAGAGTGTGCAGCAAATGGTAAAAGATGGAGCTACAATATTCACAGAAATAGGTCCAGGGAAAGTATTACAAGGGTTAATTAAAAAAATTGAGCCAACTGCACAAACTCAGTCACCAGTTCTGGATAACTAAGCTTTTACCCTTCTAATTTACCATTTAACCTAAAAATCCTTTTTTCAACTGTATGTGAGCGGTTTACATTGATTTTTTCGTAATATTGAGGCCCTTATTTTTGGTCGAAGAAATAGAAACACTCAACAATCAAATTAAAGGATGTGAAAAGAACGCTATGAAAATGAAATCAAACTCTATTTTCCTAAACATTACGAAAAAATTCGATTTTAACTGGTCTTTATTTGTTTTCGGTTTATTTTTTCTATCTGTTTCTCTAGGAGGGATTTTTGGGCAAACGGTTTCCATTGCAAATAATGCGGACGCCTTAGAGGGAAGTGCTACTCCTGGAAGTTTTAGGGTTTCAGTGGCTTCTCTTTCTGATTTTGGTACAGTTACCGTAAAATATGTTGTTTTAGCCAGCAGTACTGCTACGGCAGGTGCGGATTATACAGCTTTAAGCGGAGAGGTTGATGTTACCTTTACTGCGTTTATAAGTAGTGCGTTAATTAATGTAAGTACAGCTTTTCAGGATGTGCTATTGGAAGGGACTGAAACAGTAGTTGTTGAATTATTACCAGATGCTGCAGCCTATGATTTAAGTACAAATAAAATTGCAACGGTCAATATTGTAGATGACGATATCGCAACTTTAAGTGTTACAGATATATCAGCAAACGAAGGCAATGGTTTGGTGTTCAGTATTGTGGCCGATAAAGCTGCATTATTTAGTTATACGGTTAACGTTAATTTTCAAGATGGTACAGCAATTGGTGGAGCACCAGGTTTAGCGGAACCCGAAGATTATAATAATGTAATGCAAACTATAAATTTCCCTATAGGCTCTACAACCCGGCAATTTACGGTTCCTACGTTAAATGATAATGTTGTTGAAAATAATGAAACTTTCAATGTTATTTTGAGCGCAAATAATACCAATGTTGACGCAAGTGATACTGCAATTGGAACTATTAATGATGATGATGTGGGCAATATAACAATCGAAGATATTACCGAAATCGAAGGCGACAAAATGGGTTTTAGAGTAACAAATAATATTTTGGTGCCAAATGCTTTTACGGTTACGGTTAATTTTGCTGATATCAGCGCAACGGGGGGTAATGTAGATTATAAAAGTGATCCGATAACTTTAAATTTTAGTGGAGCAGCAGGTCAAGGTAGAAATTTTGATGTTGATACTGATGATGATAATTTGATTGAAGGGACTGAAACATTTATGGTAACGCTTAGCTCGAATGATGCTCTTGTTGATGATTCGGATACAGCAATAGGAACTATTTTAGATGACGATGTTTTTAGAGCATCGATATTGGCTACTGATAATTCAGCAACCGAGGCAAACACAGTAACTGATACCGGTACGTTTACCGTCAGTTTAGATGAGGTAAACTCTACAGGTTCACCTATTACAATCAATTATTTGGTTAGCGGTACTGCAGTTTCAGGAACCGATTATACTGCTTTATCAGGAACCGTTCAAATTTTAAATGGACAACAATCAAATACAATTGTAGTAACCCCTATTAACGATAACTTGGTAGAAAACACCGAGACGGTAATTGTTGAATTGACCGCAGGCTCTTTTTATGATTTAGGAAATTCAGGATCTAGAATAGGTACGATTTCTATTTTAGATACTGATACGTTTACAGCCACCATAGTGGCTTCAACTGCAACAGCTAACGAAAATCCGACCTCCAATGGCACGTTTACTGTAGATTTAGGAGCCGTAAATAATACAGGTGCGTCGATAGCAGTAAATTATACAACCGCAGGAACTGCTACACCAAATTCAGATTATACAACTCTGAACGGTACGGTTCAAATTGCGAACGGTCAAAGAGTGAATACGATAACTGTAACACCTATTAATGATACTACGGTCGAAGAAAATGAGACAGTTATTGTATCGCTCAGTAGCGGCACTCGATATACCATAGGTAATCCAGGTAATGCAATAGTTACTATAGTGAGTGATGATGCTAACGTTGCTCGAATTACGGCTACTGATGCCACTGCAGCGGAGAGTAATGGTGCTCTAGCGACCGGGGAATTTACGATTAGCCTAAGTGTCCCAAACAGTACAGGTAGTACAATGACAATTAATTATGTAGTAAGCGGTTCAGCAGTTAACGGCACCGATTATGCAGCTATTAGTGCTAACGCTATTAATATTCCTCCAGGAGGTCAGTCAGGACAAATTTTAATAAGCCCAGCCAATGATCAAATACAGGAAGGTACAGAAACGGTAATTATTACACTAGGCACTGGAACTGGTTATGTTTTAGGGACTGCAGCTACTCAAACGGCGACTGTTGAAATAATTGATAATGACCAAGCTACTTTAACTATTTCTAATGTTACAGATAATGAAGATTTAGCCTCTGGACAATTTGTCTTTAATGTTGTTTTAGATATAGCAGTGGTCGGCGGTACACAAGTATCTTATTCTTTTATTGATGACACGGCTATAGGTGGGGGAACAGATTATACGGGTACTCCGGGTACATTGATTTTTACGGGTACTGCAAATGAAACTAAGACGATTACTGTGCCCATTAACAATGACGCAGTTTTAGAAGATACAGAAACTTTTAATGTTCAATTAGGCTTACCCACTAATAATGTACAACGTGTAAATGGTGGTACAGCTATAGGCACTATAAATGATGATGATAATTGTGTTGCTGCACCGGTTTTAGATGCATCTGTTTCTCCAATTTATTGTGTGGTAGATGCTGGTAGTACTTTTTCAGCCAATCTATTTGATTTCACGTCGAGTATAGCGCCTAGCGGTACCGTATTGACATGGAGTAGGGTATCTAACCCATTAATAACAAACTCACATTTAACGGTTGCAGAAGCCCAAAATGTTAGCACACCGGCCTCTTATTATGGCTTTTTCTACGATGCTGCAAATAATTGTGCAAGTGGTAATATTGAAGTTCAAATTATTCGGAATATCATTCCTCAGTTGGTTAGTATTACTGGAAATGAGCGTTGTGGTTCTGGTACGCTATTATTAACTGCTGTGCCAAGTGACGGAGCCTCAGTTAATTGGTATGATTCTTTAGATGCTGTTACGCCATTAGCGATGGGAGAAACATATACGACTCCATCCCTAACTGCTACAACTACCTATTATGTGGAAGCTATCGAGAACGAATGTACTACCGAAAGGCAACCAGTAATTGCAAAAATAGGCTTTCAGGCTACTACCGGCACTGCTCAGAATGCCTCGAGATGTAATATAGCAGTAAACGGTCTTACCAGTTTAGATTTAGATGGTAGACTTACAGGGGCCGGCTCTGGTGTCTGGGTTTTTGTTTCTGGTCCTGTAGATGTAAATATAAATTCTACCAATGTTGTTGACTTTGAAGGATTAGCTTCAGGAGATTATATTTTTAGATTTACGACTACGAATTCTACAGCGCCATGTGTCAACGCTACTGTAGATATTACTGTTAATGTTAGTGATTGTGAATCCGATGATGATAATGATGGACTTTTAGGTGGTCAAGAAGTTGCTTTGGGCTTAGATCCAAACAACCCAGATACAGACGGTGATGGAATTGAAGATGGTGTAGAGGTTGGTGATGATATAGCCAATCCATTAGATGAGGATAATGATGGAATTATAGATGCATTAGATTCAAATACTGATGACGCTGATAATGATGGAGTAAATGACCAGCAAGATCCTGCTAACGACAACCCATGTATTCCCAATCGATTTAATGGTAGTTGTGATACTGATGGTGATGGTATATCTGATTTAGACGAACAAACCAATGGCACTGACCCAGATGATCCTTGTGATCCTGTTGCAACACCAAATTGTGACGACCCTATAGATTTAGAAGTTTTAAAAACTGTTGATAATGAAGATGCTCAAATCGGTGATACTGTTGTTTTTGAAATAAGGGTAACTAACTTATCTGATAGAAAAGCTAGAGCAATTGTTATTGGTGACTTATTAGAATTAGGTTTTGATTTTGTGTCTAAATCTTCTCTCGATTACGATGAAATATCTGGTATATGGAACATAGCAGAACTTGAAGCTGGTTTGTCCGTAGTACTTACCGTAACAGTTACTTTATCTGAAGAAGGTCCATATGAAAATACGGCAACCTTATTAGAGTCCATACCCACAGATAACAATCCGGCAAACGATGAATCTACAGTAACTTTAAATACAGAAGTTCCAGAAGGTATTGATCTTGAAGTAATAAAGACAGTTGATAATAAAACACCATTGTTAGGAGAGCAAATAACATTTACAATTCGTTTAGAAAATAAATCTGTTAATGGAGACATTATTAATAATATTCAGATTGAAGATATTCTTCCCGTTGGGTCAGATGCTGGTTTTATTTATGTGAGTAATGTTTCTACTGCAGGAGATTATAACGAGATAACAGGTAGATGGGCTATTGAATCTCTTGCAAAAGGAGAACAAAACTCAGTAACATTAGAAATTACGGTATCAGTGCCAAAAGAGGGAACTTTTAGTAATACGGCCACATTGATTAGGTCATCGCCAGCAGACAGTAATGAGGCAAATAATAGTAGCACTGTAGATGTTAAGGTAAGCATACCAACACCTGCAGACCCTGGTTTCCTTTTTAATCAGTTTTCACCGAATGGAGATAATACTAATGACGTATTAAGAATTAATCTTAGGGACACAGAAACTCAAGCCAGAGAGGGAATAAATTATAAAATTGTTATTTATGACCGTTATGGGAATCTAGTTTTTGAAGGTGCTAATTTAGTTGCTTCTGAAATTCAGACTACAGTTGATGTATGGGATGGCACCTATAAAGGAAAAGAAGTGCCTAAAGGGACTTATTTTTATATTATGAATTATAGTATTAATGATCAACCTGCTATTATCGATAAGGGTTGGATACAGCTTATTAGATAAAATAAATTATGGATTATAATTTTAATAAATCGAGTTATACTGTTGCGTTTTTGCTATTTTCTCTGTTAAGCATTAATGCATTTGGGCAGAAAGAACCGCAGTATACTCAATACATGTATAATATAGGTAGTTTTAACCCAGCCTATGTTGGTACCATTGAGACACCTGAGTTATCAGGTCTTTACAGGGCTCAATGGATAGATGTACCTGGTGCACCACGGACATTTCGTTTCGGGGCTAATTTGCCTTTTAAGAATGAGAAAGTAGGCCTAGGTTTTAATGTTATAAGTGATCAATTAGGGCCTGTTTCGCAGACTTATGCTGATATTTCATATTCGTATCAGGTAATGGTAACCGATGAAACAAAATTATCGTTTGGTATTGATGCAGGGGGCTCATTTTTAAATGTTGACTTTACAAAAGGTACTTTTGAGAATCCTGGTGAAAACCTGAATGGGGAAATGTTGAGTAAGTTTTACCCGACTGTAGGTGCAGGTGCTTTTCTGTATTCAGATAATTGGTATTTAGGAGCTTCTGTTCCGAATTTTTTAACTGAAGGTGTCTACAACGACGAAGTGGCTTCGATAGTTGAAGACAAACTTCAATTTAATTTAATTGGAGGTTATGTTTTCGACCTTTCAGATAATCTAAAATTTAAGCCAGCTTTCTTAATAAATACACTTAAAGGCTCTCCGGTTAACGTGAACTTATCTAGTAATTTTTTAATTTCAGACGTATTCACTGCTGGTGTTTCTTATCGTATAGAGAATGCATTTAGTGGTCTGGCAGGTCTTCAAGTTTCAAATTCATTATTTGTAGGGTATTCATATGATTACAATACCAATTTACTTGGAGAGTTTAATAACGGGTCACATGAGATAATCCTTAAATTCTATTTAGGTAGAGGAGGAGCCAATTCATCAAAGGATAGTAATGATAAAAATTCAAAAGGTAAACCTAAACAAATTGATTCACCTCGATTCTTTTAAAGTGCACTAACATGAGATTTAAATTAATCATAGTAATACTAGTTTTCGTTCCATTGATGATGTCAGCGCAGGATAAAAAATCTAAAGCTGATAATCTGTATTTTGGTTATCAATATGAACAGGCAATAACTGAGTATAAAAGTGAAATGGAAAAGAACCCATTAACTAACCATCAGTTATTAAATCTTGCCGATTCTTATTTTAATACGGGAAGTTTTGATAATGCCTCAGAACTCTATTTAGAAGTGAACAAGAATGATACTATTATGTCGGTTAACCGATTTAATAAAATGCTGCAAAGTCTTTCTAGAAATTCAGAGAGAGATAGGGTAAAGGCTTTTTTAGGGTCGAAAGCTGATATGTTGTCTCCAGAGCTTTTAGAGAATGCAGAATTTAATTACAGTCTTTTAGAAATTAACGGAGAAAGTGATAATAGTATAATTGTAAATGCGGCTGTTAATAGTCCGCAAGGAGATTTTTCACCAGCTTTTTATAAAAATGGCTTGTTGTTCAGTAGTAGTAGAATTCAAAAAACTAAAAAAATATATGAGCCTTCAGGAGAATCATATTTAGATATTTATTTTGGGAAACTAAATGCTAATAATGATTTGATAGATGTTGAGGTTTTTGATAAGCTACCTGTAACAAAATTTCATAAGTCAACACCTTTTTATTCTGATAAATTATCAACCTTTTTTTATATTCTATCTAATACTGAGGATGATGAACTTAGATATGATGAAAACGGCAAAAATGCATTGGCTTTAGGTACGTTAAAAGATAGTGGACGATTTCGATTTATATTAAAAGATTTAAGTACGTCTTTTTATTATCCATATTTCGATGACAAGTCTGAGCAATTATATTTTGCTGCTAATTTTGATGACAGTTACGGTGGCACAGATTTGTATTATGTATATACAAACAACGGGCAAATAATGTCAGCGCCTATTAATTTGGGACCGAGAATAAATTCGCCAGGTAATGAAATTGCCCCATTTGTCTTTAACGGAAGTTTGTATTTTTCTTCTGATGTTTTTTATGGTCTTGGTGGAATGGATGTTTATAAATCAAATATTATAGGTAATGATGCCTATTCTATACCTGTTAACCTTGGCGAGGGTATAAATTCAACATCCGATGATTTTGGTTTTATAATTAAGGAGGATGAGAATAAAACCTTTTCAGGGTATTTTTCATCTAATCGTAGAGGAGGTAAAGGTGGAGATGATCTTTATAGATATACCTTAAAAAGCCTACCAGGTTTAAAGACATTTTCTTTAGGCGGAAAAATTGTTGACTTAAATAAAAAAAATGGATTAAGTGGTGCTCAAGTTAGGTTGTTAAATGAGAAGGGTGAAATGTTAAAAGAGGTAATTTCTACGGCGACAGGTGATTTTAGAATTGAAATTCCTTGGCAGAAACAAGTTACTATACAGGCTTTAAAAGATGGATATTCGATTTTTTCAACTACTTATTCAGAAGAAGGGATGGAAGAAATTCAATCAACTTCTTATATGCTAGGGCTTGCAAGGTTAGAAGATTTGGTTTTAGAAAGTGAAGGCAAAACCATTTTAAAACTTGATAAATTTTATTTTGACAAAGGAAAAGCTGTTTTGAATACGCAAGTAGAAACTGAACTGAAAAAAGTTGTTGATGCTGTTTCTCGTTTTCCTCAGTTAAGGTTAAGGATTGAAACATATACCGACAGTAGAGGTAGTGATTCTTTTAATAAGAAGTTATCACAAGATAGATCTAATGCTATAAAAGATTATTTGTTGAAGAATGGATTAACCTCTAATAATATCGTTAACGCAATAGGTTATGGTGAGGAGATGATTAAAAACAACTGTACTAATGGAGCATATTGTTTAGATTTTCTTCATAAGCAAAATGAACGTACTTTAATCGTGGTTGTTGATTAATTCTAAGGATTCTTTTTTAGAATATTACGATGTAAAAATAATACAGTGAAAAAAACGATAAGAACAGAATGCCTGCATAGGTTAGTATTCTCAACTTTTTACCTGGCCAGAAACTTGGGTCAAGATCACTACTAGTTACATTCTTTAGATTCATATAACCAATTATTGGAGCTACAATAAATGAAACGAAAGTAGCCAAAGCCACCAGCTTACCCATATTTGCACTAAATGCTGCAATAACTATAAAGTTTATAATGGTTAAAAGTATTACTCCAATACCAAATGCTAATTTTGTGCTGAATATTTTAGTTTTCGGTTTCAATAGAGATACTATGTCTAGGCTTACTCTGGTTAATGCGTCATGGGCAGTTAAGCATGTACTGAACATTGTTGCAAATGCAGAAATTGCGATGAAAATATAAGCCCAAGAACCAATATGATTTGTAAATAGTAAAACTACTTGGTCGGCAAAACTTACTGCATTATTGCTTAACTGGATGTTAGTTCCGTATAAGGTAAACCAACCTATAATCATAAAAAAAACTGCTAATATGGTAGTTATGCCATATCCGATATTAAACTCTTGAAGTGATTCTTTTAAACTTGGTTTGTCTTGATTTTTCCATTTTTCTATACTCCAAAGACTTACCCAACTTGAGGCTTCAACCGCTGTAGGCATCCAACCAATTAAACCAATTAAAAAAAGTACGCCAACTTCATTAAAAATGGGGGCTGGTTTAAAATCTTGAACATGAGAGATTGGACCTTGGATTAGTACTAATACTGTTGTTATAAGTAATGCGATAAACAGAATGCTTACCACGAATTTTAGACTGATTTCTAAGAACTTGTATTTTCCAAAAATTAGTATAGCACTTATAATCAAGAATAAACCTAAGGCTACAATAGAAATAGAAGTATTAGTGATGTTGAACAGGTTAATGAAAAGGCCCGCAGTTACAGTATAAAGAGCTGCTAAAATGGTAAATGTGGTTACTAGTGTTATACCTGCATAGAACCATAAATAACCTTTGCCGCGATGTAGATATCCTTCAATTAATGTTTTATTGGTGACGCTGGTATAGCGTACTCCAAATTCAAAAAATGGATATTTGAGGATGTTCGCCAGAATTATTGGGATAACCATAATCCAGCCATATTGAGCACCTGCTTTTGTAGATAGGACTAAATGGGAGGTGCCTATTGCCATACTTGCAAATAAAAGTCCAGGTCCTAAATTTCTTAATATTATTTTAAGTTTTGACACGCTTTATGGTTTGGTTTCACCAATAAATGTAAACTATTTAGGGTAAGTTGTCTTGATTATTTTATTTCAATGGTGGCTCCGTAGAATTTTGGCTGGGTGTTTAATATCATATCAATGAAAACTTTCACTCGGGCCAAATATTCTCTAATTTGAACTTTGAATCCTTGTGTGGTAGATAAGTCTTTCGCGTTAAAACCTATAGCTTTTAGGCCCTTCTGATTGGCAATATAAATTGCTCTCTCATTATGAAATTTCTGTGAGATTACGGTAACCTTGTCAAGTCCAAAAATAAATTTTGCTCGAACCATAGAGTCTAATGTTCTAAAACCTGCATAGTCTAAAAAAATCACATCTTCCGGTATTCCTGCTTTTATTAAATCTTTCTTGATGGTATTGGGTTCATTGTAATAAACGCTACCATTATCACCACTTACTAAAATGAATTTGATTTTACCAGCGTTATACAACGCTATCGTGGCATCTATACGATATGTGTAATATGGGTTAGAAGAACCATTAGTTATTCTATTAGAAGTCCCTAATACAAGTCCTACCCTATTGGGTGGTATGGTATTAATATTAGAATATATTTTATCTTTAGTGGTACTTGAAATAATAAAATTGCAAACCAAAATCACCAGTACGAGTACTAGGCAAAATACGCCTAAAATTTTAATGATTTTTCTTAGCATGTAATAAAGTCAAGATTAAAGGTAGTAAATACCTAATAACTTCAAGTTCTATTATATTAAAATGTATCGGGATTAATCTTAAGAAATAAATTAAAATAAAAAACCCTTGAAAATCAG
>TARA_R110002074_G_scaffold203432_11_pt1 | contig 43916 bp, 42 predicted proteins | sample TARA_R110002074 | Tara Oceans TARA_R110002074 (sample SAMEA4397215) | marine metagenome | biome: Polar Biome; feature: [MIX] marine epipelagic wind mixed layer (ENVO:01000061); material: water (ENVO:00002006), including particulate matter (ENVO:01000060) such as... | depth... | reverse complement strand
CCTTTTTCGAAAGCCCTTTACAGAAATGTAAAGGGCTTTTTTTTATACCACGAAACCAGATATTTTCTTATCAAGTATTTCCTTTTAGTATATTTAGATAACTAAATACATATTATGAAAAGGATATTCTGCTTACTTCTTTTGGGTTCTATAGGTATCTTGGGCATAGCCCAAGAAAATAAAATTAAAGCCCTGGTAGGAGGTACCCTTATTGATGGCTTTGGGTCAGAACCTATTAAAAATAGTGTCATTATTATAGAGGGACAAAAAATAGTTTCTGTAGGTAATCAAGACAACACAAAAATTCCTGAAAATGCGGAAATTATTTCTACTGAAGGTATGAGTGTTTTACCTGGCTTATGGGATATGCATGTTCATACGATGTTAAATGGTCATGCAGATTATGCGTATTGGGATAAAACGTATCCACCTCTTTTAGAAAATGTTATAATGCCTTCATCCGCTCATCAATTATTAATGGCCGGTGTTACTAGTGCACGCGATTTAGGTGCTCCTCTAAAAGAAAGTATTGCCGTAAGGGATGCAATTAACAAAGGTGAAATTCCTGGAGCTACCTTATATGTGTCTGGACCGTTTATTCAGCATAAACCATATCCAGGTACGGAAGATTTTAGATGGGGAATTGATGGTGTTGAAGATGCGCGTAAAAAAATAAGAAAACTGGCTACAGCAGGTGTTGATATGATTAAACTAATTGACCAGGATCAAATGACGATGGCAGAAGTTCAAGCTATTGTAGATGAAGCTCATAAGAACAATTTAAAAGTTGTAGCTCATAGCCATAGACCTGAGGAAATTAGAAGAGGATTAATGGCTGGTGCTGACTGTTTTGAACACACTGGTTTGTCATCAGCTCCTGAATATCCTAAAGATATTATGGAAATGATAAAGGAACGTACGGCAGATATGAGTCAAGGCCCATTATTTTGGACACCCACGGTAGAAGTATTATATAATTATGAATATATGCGGGATAATCCTGAATTTATTGATGAGGATTCTTGGCACAGAGGTTTACCAGATAGTGTGGTAACAGATATTAAAAAAAGTATTGAACACTCTGATCGGCTTCCTTATTTTCAATTAACATCAAGTCGTAGACCCACTCTTGAAACTAAAGTAAACCAATTATTAAATGCCGGTGTGGTTTTAATGGTTGGTACAGATAGTGGAATACCAATGAAATTTCATAGTCAGTCAACTTGGAATGAACTTGATGTGTGGGTGAATGAATTTGGAATTGATCCAATGTATGCAATACGTGGCGCTACATATTGGCCATCATTGTGGATGGGGGTATCAGATGAAGTTGGTACAATAACTCCTGGTAAATATGCTGATATAATAGCTGTAAAGGGTGATGTGTTACGTTATATAAGTCTTTTGCAAGATGTAGATATGGTAATTAAACATGGTAAACGCTATAAATAGAAGGTATTAATGTCATATTTAAACTCGATTGATGAACATGAGAAACTTAATCTCTTTTCTCACGGCGTAGGTTCAATTTTGGCAATTTTTGCCATGATAATTTTATTAAAAGAGAATAGTTATAAATCTTTCTATGCGGTATCTGGCTTAGTCATTTATAGTATTACATTAATAAGTATGCTCACGGTTTCTACCCTTTATCACAGTGTTACTAATAGAGTTTTAAAACATAGACTTCGAATTCTTGATCATATTAATATATATTACCTAATAGCAGGTACATATACTCCTGTCGCACTTATTACCTTAATTAATGCTAATGGTTGGTTTATTTTTTTTACGGTCTGGGGAATTGCCTTGTTTGGAACATTTTTAAAACTGTTTTTCACTGGTAAATATGAAATTCTGTCTTTATTTCTTTATTTGGTAATGGGCTGGCTTATTGTTTTTGATTTGGATAATCTTATTAACAATACTTCAGAAAAAGGAATACAACTTCTTATGCTAGGCGGTGCATTTTACACAATAGGTATTATATTTTACGCTATTAAAAAGATTCCTTATAATCATTTCATTTGGCACTTGTTTGTGCTTGGTGGTGCTGTAAGTCATTGGTTTTTCATATACTTAGATGTAGTTTAAAACAATAGTATTTACCAATTATAAGGATATTAAAATCTAAGAATCAATGATATCCTTATATTCTTCAAAAAAAATCTCAAGTTGGAGCATAGATTGATTCAAAAACTCCATTGTTTCTCTCCAGGTATTTTTGTTGTGTATAGACACATTTTTTAACTCTACATAGATTCTAGAGATTTCTTTATTATTTTCTAGTAAAAAAAAATCTTCATATACTGCTTCTGGAAGATATTCTTCTAATAAAATGGACTTAAGGGCTACCAACTTATCCCATACTTTAATTCGGTGCTCAAATTCGGTATCAACATCTATAGATACCATTGCCATCCTTAAATCGAAATGAAATTTAAAGGATAGTCCTTTTATTTTGGTTTTGTATAATATCCATTTGTTTGGAAATGATTTCCCGAAGGCAATCCAAAATTCCTCACGTAATTTTCTAGAATCTTCTTTACTGAACATTTATAAAAAATAAGCTATAGTTATCCCAAAAATAATGACTAATAATTTTCTTAAATTAAACTTGTGGCCTTCAGAGCTTTCAAATAAAATCACTGTTGATATATGTAAGAACACACCTATTACCAAAGCATTTAAGTAGACAGCATAAGTCGATAAAATTTCTACGGTATGTGCCAAAAAAGTTCCAATAGGGGTCATAACTGAAAATAGGACCATAAATAAACCTGCATGTATTCCTTTTATATTAGAGCCGAGCAAAAAGATGCTTAGAATAATTGCTATCGGAATTTTATGAATTAAAATACCATAAATTATTGTATCGTTCGAGCCAATTGGTAGGCCTTCTAATAAAGAATGTATACAGAGGCTTATGAAAAGTAACCAAGGAAAATTTGTGCTTTCCTTTGAAATATGTACGTGTCCATGTTCTGCACCTTTAGAAAAGAATTCAAGAAATATTTGAAATAATATTCCCAACATTATAAATATTCCAATTGTTTTTGGGTCAATGTGCGTGTATACCTCCGGGAGTAATTCAAATATCGTGAGTGCCAATAAAAAAGCTCCACTAAACGCTAATAGAAGTTTAAAATATTCATTTTTTTGAGGTTTGGTAATTACCACAAAAAGAAAACTCAGAAGCACTCCCAGTACAGGTAAAATATAAATCATGTAAATGCTGCTTAGGCTTAAATAAAAGGAAATAGGGCTTAAATTAATCTAGCGTCAAAATTAGCGTATTTTTGCGGTACGAGAAAAAATGGATATGGGTAATAATTTTAAAATGGTCGCTAAGACCCTATTTGGTTTTGAGGAACTGCTATCTAAAGAGCTTAGAAATCTTGGTGCTAGTAATGTTGTTGAGGGTGTACGTAATGTATCTTTCGAAGGGGATTTAGGTTTTATGTACAAGGCAAATTTATGTCTAAGAACGGCTATAAAAATTATAAAGCCTATACATTCATTTCGGGTTAGAGATGAAAATGATTTATATAAAAAGATTTATGCTATGGACTGGACAGAATACCTTTCCGTTAGTGAAACCTTTGCAATAGATACTACGGTAAATTCTGAAGAGTTTACACATTCTTTATATGTGTCACAAAAAACTAAGGATGCTATTGTAGACAAGTTTCGCGATACCGATGGTACACGACCAGATGTAGATATAAAGGACCCAGACCTACGTATAAATATTCATATTTATAATAATGAGTGCAATGTTTCTTTAGATAGTTCAGGTAGCTCTTTACATCGAAGGGGTTATCGTACAGCTACTAATATTGCACCAATCAACGAAGTTTTAGCTTCTGGATTATTGCTTTTAAGTGGTTGGGACGGTCAATGTGATTTTCTTGATCCCATGTGTGGTAGTGGTACTATGTTGACAGAAGCTGCTATGATTGCGTGTAATATTCCTGCTAATATCAATAGAAAAGGATTTGCATTTGAAAAATGGTCTGACTTCGATGCTGAATTATATGAGAAAATTGTTGATTCGAGTTTAAAGAAAACTAGAGAGTTTCATTATAAAATTATTGGATACGATAAGGCACCGTCAGCGGTAAGAAAGGCGTTGGATAACATTGAAAATGCAAACTTGACAGATTATATCACCGTAGAAAGAAAAGATTTTTTCAAAACTGAAAAAGAATCTACGGGTACTTTACATATGTGCTTTAACCCTCCTTATGGTGAACGCTTGGATATAGAGATGGAAAATTTTTATAGCTCTATCGGAGACACCTTAAAACAAGGATATCCGGGTACGAATGCATGGTTTATAACTAGTAACCTGCCAGCTTTGAAATATGTAGGTTTAAGACCTTCTCGTAAAATAAAAGTGTTTAACAGCCACTTAGAGTCTCGTTTGGTAAAGTATGAGATGTACGAAGGTAGTAAGAAAGCGAAGTATCAAAAAAACACAGAAGAATGAAGTTAAAGCACAAAGTTCTAATCTATAATTTTTTAAGTTTCGCGGTGCTGTTTGTTTTATTTCGTTATATTTTATACGTTACTGTAACTATGAACTCTCTTTATTTATCTGCTATTGCTGCTATTAGCGCTTCTTTTTTAGCGCCTAAATTTGCTGTAACCAAAATAGAGTGTGTAGAGAAAATTGTGATGAAATGGATTTTTATAAAGGGCTTTAAAATTTTATAAGCGTTCTTTTGGTTTTGGTGGACCTTGTGGTTCACTAGATAATTCAATCTTTTTCTTAATCTTATTTTTCTTTTTATAAAGCGGTAAGAAATAAGAAATACTGTAGTTATATCCTATCCCGAAATTACTATCCCAGGTTACCTTGTTAAAACCTGGTATCCAAAGATTAGGAAAGCGTTCATCTTCATTTTGACTTAAAATAAGACCTAAGCGAATACTTGCTCCCATATACAAATTGGAGAACACTTCTACTTTCGTGCCAAAAACGCCCTCTATCCATGTGGCATTAAGACCAGAGAATTTCTCAGGTATATCAGAACCGTTAGAAAATCCGTCTGGACTCCAGTATCTATTTGTGTCGAAGTATTGATAATTATTAAGCGTATTGTCGAAAGTACTGAATGCCAATCGACCACCCATATAAATTAAGTTTCGCTCACCGTACCAGTTTGCATAAGTATTTTTGTTAACACCTATTTTTATGTAATTACCCAAGGTGGTGAAGTTATATAAGTCTTCTTGTCGCGTTTTCTCTTCTGTACCTAATTCTGCAGCCAAATATAAATTTTGCGTTAATCTATAATCAGCTACTATTTCGAAGCCTTTGTAATTATCATCTAAAGCACCTGTAATAATTCTACTTAAATCAATACCCAAACCTAAGCCATATGACTGTTTGTACTCAACAGTATCTTTAGGGTTTAGATCAATGGGCTTACTTTGACTAAATACCGAATAAGTAACTAAAAGGAATAAAAGATTAATGAAATATCTTGACATGTGTAGAATCTGAGTTATTGACTAACGATTGTGTTATTTCGATATCTTGAATCCAGTTATCAGAATCGGCGGTTACATTTGCATCCAATTCATCATAGTTAACTACAAAACCACAACCACGAGATAGAAAGTCTTCTAATCTTTTATATGAGAAATTAAGGGTATCTATATTGCCTGTTTCTGAACCGTCTTCTGCTGAAGCTGAAGTTGAAATCATTATAAAACTTGTAACGTCGACATCTGTTTTTAGTGGTATAGATATTGTGCTCAGGGTTGTTCTGTCAACAACTGTATTTACAGTAATAGATTTTCCAACCCCAACCACTCTTAGGGTTGGTACTGTTTTTAATGCTGAAGTGTCAGAAATATTATAAAATTCAATAACCAATAATGGAGTGCCGCCTTCTACACAAATATCATCTTTCTCGCATGATGCCACGACAATAATGCTTAAAAATAGTAATATGCCAATTCGAAAACTTCTCATTTTAAACTTTCTTTTCTAAAAGTACAACATTTTCGACGTGATGGGTTTGTGGAAACATATCTACAGGTTGCACTTTTGTTATCATGTACATATCTTTCATCATTTCTAAATCCCTAGCTTGGGTTGCACTATTACAGCTGACATATACCACTTTATTAGGAGCAATGTTTAGTATTTGTTGTACAACATCTTTATGCATACCATCGCGCGGTGGGTCAGTAATAATAACATCTGGTACACCATTCTGAGCGATAAACTGTTCATTGAAAACATTTTTCATATCCCCAACAAAGAAGTCTACATTGTTAATGTCGTTTCTAATGGCATTTGCTTTAGCATCTGAAATTGCTTCAGGAACAGATTCAATACCTACTACTTTCTTAGCTTTTTTAGATACGAATTGGGCAATGGTACCAGTACCTGTATAAAGGTCATAAACAAGCTCATCGCCTTTTAAATCAGCAAAATTCCTTGTTATTTTATACAATTCGTATGCTTGTTCTGAATTAGTTTGGTAGAAAGATTTAGCGTTGATTTTGAATTTGAGACCTTCCATCTCCTCAAAAATATGGTCTCTACCTGCAAAACAAATTATTTCTTGATCATATATGGTATCATTCTGCTTCGGATTGATAACATATAGTAATGAGGTTATTTCAGGAAAAGTTATGGAAAGATGATTTAAAAGCAACTCTCTTTTCTCTTTTTCGTTCTCAAAGAATTGAACGAGAATCATTATTTCACCATTAGAAGATGTACGTATCATTAAGGTACGCAACATACCATATTGGTTTCTAGGATTAAAAAAAGTTAATCCATTTTCAATAGCGAATTTTTTTGTCTCTAACCGAATTGCATTTGATGGGTCTTTTTGGAGATGACATTTTTTAATGTCCAATATTTTATCCCACATACCTGGTATATGAAAACCTAAGGCATTTTTATCTTCAATTTGATTATCAGATTGTATTTCATCTAACGTTAACCAACGACTATCTGAAAAAGAAAATTCCATTTTATTTCTATAGAAATACTGTTCTTTAGAGCCAAGAATGGGTGTTAATTCTGGCAAATCTAGATGGCCAATTCTTCTTAAGTTATTTTCTACCTCTTTTTGTTTGTAGAAAAGTTGGTGCTCATAACCCATGTCTTGCCACTTACAACCACCACATACTCCAAAATGCTGGCATACTGGGTCAACTCTTTTATCTGAAAAAGAATGAAATTTAATTGCTTTTCCTTCGAAATAAGCTTTGCGTTTTTTTGTTGTCTGAACATCAACCACATCGCCTGGTACGGTGTTGGTTAAAAAAATAACCCTACCATCAGGTGCTTTTCCAATTGTTTTGCCTTTGGCTGCCGCATCTACTACCGTAACATTTTCAAAAATCTCTCGCTTTGTCTTTTTTCGCATGCCGCAAAAATAAATGGTTTCTTTGAATTGAGAATGCTGTTGTTGATAGTATTAACAAGATATTGAAACCATTGGTCGTAATTTTTATTTTTGATGGCAATAATTTGTATTTTTGATTTTCTACAAGGATGATTTCTCTCCCACGCTGAATTTTCGTTCCGATAACTATCGGGATAAGAAAGGAAAAAGGTATAGAAGGAATTGCTAAAGTTTTATTTAAAGTAATTTTTATCATGTCAAATTTAGAAAACATTTCTTCTAAAGATGCTATTGCATTAGAAGAGAAACACGGGGCCCACAACTATCATCCATTACCTGTTGTGTTAAGTAAGGGTGAAGGTGTATTTGTTTGGGATGTGGAAGGAAAAAAATATTATGATTTCCTTTCAGCCTATTCAGCAGTAAATCAAGGTCATTGTCATCCGAAAATCGTAAATGCGATGACTGAACAAGCTAAAACATTATCGTTGACGTCAAGAGCGTTTTATAATGATATGTTGGGTAAATATGAAAAGTATGCAACCGAAACTTTTCATTTCGATAAGCTTTTGCCAATGAATACAGGCGCAGAAGCTGTTGAGACAGCTCTTAAAATTTGTAGAAAGTGGGCATATGAAAAGAAAGGTATTGCTGAGAATAAAGCAGAAATAGTTGTTTGTGAAAATAATTTTCACGGCCGTACCACAACCATTATTTCTTTTTCAAATGATGCTGTAGCACGTAAAAATTTTGGGCCTTATACAGACGGATTCATAAAAATAGAATATGACAATCTTAATGCCCTTGAAAAGGTGTTAAAATCAAATAAGAATATTGCAGGATTTTTGGTTGAGCCTATACAAGGTGAAGCCGGTGTTTATGTGCCTTCTGCTGGATATTTAAGTGGAGCAAAAGCACTTTGTGAAAAGTATAATGTGCTTTTTATAGCCGATGAAGTTCAAACTGGTATTGCTAGAACAGGACGTTTACTTGCTACTTGTGGTAATTGTTCTTGTTCAGATAAGCATTGTAGTGGCACACCTGAAACAAAACCAGATATATTAATTTTAGGAAAAGCGTTATCTGGTGGTGCTTATCCTGTTTCTGCTGTATTGGCGAACAATTCTATTATGAATGTTATTCAGCCAGGTAATCATGGAAGCACTTTTGGTGGCAACCCTATTGCTGCTGCTGTAGGAATGGCAGCCTTAGAAGTAGTAAAGGAAGAAAAGCTAGCAGAGAATGCTTTTATATTGGGTGAGCTTTTTAGAGACGAGTTAAATAAATTTATATCGACTACTAATTTGGTTAATAGTGTTCGGGGTAAAGGTCTCTTGAATGCAATTTTAATTAATGATACAGAAGAAAGTAGTACTGCTTGGGATATTTGTATGGCTTTGAAGGAGAACGGACTTCTTGCAAAACCCACTCACGGTAATATCATTCGTTTTGCGCCTCCTTTGGTCATGACGAAAGAAGAACTTCTAGATTGTGTTTCCATTATTATTAAAACTATTAAAGAGTTTAAAAAATAGAAATAAAAAATCCCCGATGAAAATCGGGGATTTTTTTTGATTATAATTTAATTATTGGAAATCTGCAGCCGCAAAAAATGCGATAATCAATCCAAAATAAATAATTGTTAATATTAAGAGAATTACAGCTAATGCAAGCCCAATGTACGATAAAATTTTACCGGTATTTACATTTTCATATCCTCTATAATTTCCAGGGTTTGCCTCATAAAAGTTTTTAGCTTTTTTCGCATTGCTTAAACCAATAATACTGAAAATAGCTCCGAAGGGACCGCAACAGAATAAGGTTAAAACGATAGATAATATGCCGAAAGTAAGGGCATTACTAGCCCCTGGTATTGATTTATATTCTACAGAGTTGTCCATCTATTTATTGAGAATATTGTTCAGTCATAATTTTTACTTGCTCCATATAGGCATCCCATCCGCCGATACTCATAATTCCATAGATTGAATATGCTAAATATAGAACTCCTAAGACTAAAACTACAATAGCCAAAATTTTACTTGTTTTTAGCGTGCTATAATTTGAATAATCTTCTGGATTCAATTTATACTTTTGTTCATCCTTATTTAATAAAAATAAAGAAATACCCCCTAGAATAATACCTGGTAATCCGCCGACACAACAGCATACAAATCCTAAAATTGAAAGTACTAGTGCTAATGTAACATTGGGTAATTTTTGTTGTTCCATAATTTAAAGGTTTAGTTAGATAAATTTTAAAATGTAATTGGTCAATATAAAACCTACGGTGCTAATCATAAGTGCAATTGTAATGGTATTTGAATATTTTATGGGGGATAGTTTATTAAGACCTAAAAAGGCAAATAATAATAACATTGGATAAATAGCCGGATACATTTGAAAGGCGGCCCAAAATTCTCCTTTTAACAAAAATAATGCTGAACGTTGTAGGCCACAACCAGGGCAGTCTACGCCTATTATTTGTTTGGTAAAGCAGGGCAACATATAGTTGTCCATTCCCAAAATAATAACCAACGCTTTCAATCGCATTTTTAATTTGAATTATAAGTCGGAAAATTACCATTATTTTTGACTATTCAAAATAAAAACATGTCTCAATTTCAGATAGGTGATACCGTAGAAACTATTGACGACGTTATAAAGGGCGTAATAGAATCAATCAATGGAGAAGAAATAACCATAGTATGTGATGACGGATTTTCGTTAGATTTCATGGCAAATGAATTGGTTTATATTTCAAATGAGATACGGGTTTCGAATTCTGAAATTGCTGAAATTAAAAAAGAGAAAGAATTACCAAAGCGTAAGAAGCATACTGTTCTTAAAGTTAAAGAAAGATCTACCCCTAAAATGGAGGTAGATCTTCATATAAATCAGTTAATGCAAAACCCTAAACAGATTGGAAAGTTTGAAATGCTGAACCTACAATTAGATACAGCTAAAAGACAATTAGATTTTGCTATTAGTAAACGTATTCAAAAGATTGTTTTTATACATGGTGTAGGTGAAGGGGTACTCAAAGAAGAGTTGGGTTATTTATTTAGAAAATACGAAAACGTAAAATTCTACGATGCCGATTATCAAAAATATGGTCTAGGTGCAACCGAGGTTTATATTTTTCAGAACTTCTAAATTAACCTCCAGTAGTTACTGTACCGAATTCATTTATTTGTAAATCAGTAATTCTACTGCCATTTTCATTTAAAAATGTGATACCGCTTAATTTAATAGTGTGTGTAAAAGTTATATTATCGGTAGAACTTGTAGTTACTAATATGCTTCCGCCTTGAGCTTCAATTTCTTCCATAACCGTAGGTGTTAATGGTGGTGGAGAATCACAGAAATATGCACTTGTTACGTTGTCTGAAAATATTCGGTAGCTTACCTGTGAGTTTCCTGGTACAGCACTCGATAAATCGGTTGTAGTTACCGTATTTTTCAAAAGTCCGCTTGGTAATGTTACGATTAAAGCTTCATCACCATTTATTTTAAACAGAACATTCGATGTTGAAACAGATACCGCATCGCAGTTTTGAACCGTAACTATACTATCAAAATCAACAGTTTCTATCTGTAAATCACCGTCATTACAACCAAAAAATAAAATTGAACAACCAATAAAAAGGTATTTTTTCATAGTTCAAATTTAATTTAAAATTTGGAAATCTCTCCTTAGCATGGCTGTCATTTATGGGTTAATTAACTTTATTTGAGCTATTTTTGTTTTTTATTTATTTAAGAGTATGCTTATATGAAACATGTATATTTAGACAACGCAGCAACTACACAAGTGCATTCAACGGTTATCGCCAAAATGCAAGATGCTTTAGCAAATTCGTATGGTAATCCCTCTTCTACACATAGTTTTGGTAGAACTGCAAAAACTGCAATTGAAAGCGCTAGAAAAACCATTGCTAAGTATATAAACGCACAACCTTCCGAAATTATATTTACTTCTGGTGGTACCGAAGCTGATAACATGATTATTAGATGTGCAGTACGTGATTTAGGTGTTAAAACTATTATTACCTCAAAAATTGAGCATCACGCGGTATTACACACGGTTGAAGAATTAGAAAAAAAGGATTCCGTTCAATTGTTATTCGTGAATTTAGATGCTTTTGGTAATCCTGATATGGCACATTTAGAAACCTTATTGCAAAGTGATGATTCTAAGAAACTAGTGAGCTTAATGCATGTGAATAATGAAATTGGAAATAAAATAGATTTAGAGGCAATTACTCTTTTATCGAAAAAATACGACGCATTAGTACATTCTGACACAGTACAGTCTCTTGGTCATTATAATTGGGATGTTAAGGCTTTTCCTATTGATTTCTTAGCTGCTGCTGCTCATAAATTTCATGGACCTAAGGGAATAGGTTTTGCTTTTATTCGTAAAAATTCAGGTATGAGCTGTATGATTTCTGGTGGTTCTCAAGAGCGTGGTCTTAGGGCAGGTACAGAATCTTTTCATAATATAGTCGGACTAGAAGAGGCGTTTATACATGCTTATGAAAATTTGGATAAAGAAAAGAAATATGTTGAAGAACTTAAATCTTACTTTATTGAACAGGTTAAAAAAGAAATTCCTGAGGCTAAATTCAATGGCCATTCAGGTGATTTAGATAAGAGTACCTATACACTGGTTAATGTTTGCTTACCAATTACTGAAGATAAAGCAATGATGCTATTATTTAATTTAGATATTAAAGGTATTGCTTGTTCTAAGGGTAGTGCTTGCCAGTCTGGTAGTGATGCAGGTTCACATGTATTATCCGAGATTTTATCTAAAGAAGATATGAAAAAACCTTCTGTACGGTTTTCGTTTTCGACCTACAATACTACAGAGGAAATTGACTATACGATTGGTGTTTTGAAAGCTATTATTGAGTCTTAATTACTCTTTAACTCGATCACGTTTGCGCTCTCTTTCATAAGGAAATTTACGAATAGCTAATTTCATCATACGGTCAATAAGGTCTGTAGTGTTTTTACCGGTCTTTTTTGTAATTTCCTTTTCATATTTCCATAGTAACTTACCTGAATTACCATCACTTATTTTTATTCCAATACGGCCGTAATTAGCACCACCTGAGATATAGTCTGTGAAACTGAACTCTGTTGGTACACCGTCGGATAATAAAATATTAAGGTCTAGGGTGCCGCTAATAATACCGTCAACGCCTAAGATTTCGCTAAGCTGCTTTATAGTGTACACATCAATATTTTCGTAGGTAATATTATTCTGCGCGAGTATTGCCGTGGTATTCTTTATATTTTGAAATTGTACAGGTAACTTTTTCTTTTTACTTCGTTCAGAGAAATAGGTTTCAAAAGCATTCTGTACTGCATAACCTTCATTTTGTTCAAGCCTTTTCTGTTCTGATTTAGAAACCTTTTCATTGAGGTCTAAATTGGTTAGAAAAGGAATAATTGCCAAAAGGTTGTGGTCTGAACTTAATTCATCAAAATTAGGGCTCTCATAAATATTCTTTTGAGCCATTACAGCAAAACAAGAAAGTACGGTTATAAAAAAAAGTATTCTTTTCATTTGATTGTTTTAAAGGCGTATTCCTAATCTTAAATTTAATACTCTTGATGTTAGATAATTAGGAACCGCATATTCGTTCTTGCTGTCAGCGTCTCTCACCCAAGTATTTGTTATTGAATTTTGATTATTGAATAAATTGAAAATTTCAAAACCAAAACTCAATTCTTTAAAAGAATGTAGCCAGTGTGTTGTCGGATACTGTTTATCCTTACTTACAAAAATATAGGAAATTCCTAAATCTGCACGTTTATAATCTCTTAATCTATTCTGAAATATGTATGGGTCTGCATAACTTGGTGATCCGCCAGTAACTCCTGTTTGATATACTAGGTTCAAATACATTTTTAAATCGGGAATCGTGGGTATGTAATCTTGAAATAGGATTCCCAATTTTAAGCGCTGATCTGTAGGTCTAGGAATGTACCCTCTGTTATTTCTATTCTCCTCGGTTTTTAAGTATCCAATACTCACCCATGATTCTGTGCCGGGTACAAATGCCCCGTTCATTCTTACTTCAGCACCATATACATAGGCTACTGTATTATTATTCGCAGAATATCGAATACGCACATCTTCTAAGGTATACGAATTTACATTCTCTATTTTTTTATAGTAAGTTTCGCTGATTAAAGTGAATGGTCGTTCCCAAAGTAGAAAGCTGTATTCATTACCTGCAACTAAATGAAAGGCTTTTTGTGCCTTTACATTAGGTTTAATGGTTCCTGTACTATCTCTTAATTCTCTATAAAAAGGAGGTTGATGATATATACCTGTAGATAAACGAAATAACATATCCTTATCCCAATTTGGTTTAATGGCTAGTTGCGCACGAGGGCTTATAACAGTTTGTGATACTTTTTTAACATCGGTACCGCTAACCGTCCAATGGTGAGAACGTACTCCTATATTATAATAGATATCTGTGTCGTTCCAAGTTTTTTGGGTACCTAATTGAACAAAACCAGAAAAACGATTCGTTTTTACAAAATTCAATGCATTTATTCCATTATAGGAAACTAAAGGCGCATCAAATGGTTCTGCTGGCTGATTATTAATGAATTCAGTACGTGGAGGTCTAATAGAGAATCCTGCGGAATCTATAAATTCAGATTCTCTCAATTGATCTCTTATATCTTCATGTGTGTATTTTGCACCCCATTCTAAAACAGAATTGTTCATGGTATGAGTACCTTTATGTTCTAGATTAAAAATTAGGGCATCTAGGTCATTTCTAGTGCGATTAAACTGAGAACCAATACCACGCGATGTAAGAACTTCACCTGCCGAATCACTAGTTAGATTACTAACTACTTCTCCTAGTTCATAAGATGCAATTACATCTGAATATTCTTCTTCTATAGTATGGTATAAAGATGATATTAGTTTTAACGTAGTATTTTCATTTAGAAAATAACTCCCTTTTAATGCTCCTAACGCTGTAGTATATCTGTTTTTCTCTTGCCCTTCGTAATAAACTACTAATGCCTGTGGATTATCTAAGGTGCCAAAATTAGTCTGCCTATTTAAAGGTTCATTAGTATAATCATTTACGGCTATGTTGCCTAAAAAGTTCAGTTGAAATTTAGATGAGACTTTATAGGTCAAGTAATTCTGCACATCAGTAAAAGAGGGAGAAAAGTTGCTTTGTGTTTGTTGACTATTTACCAATAACGAATTGTTTCTATATCGAATTCCAGTAACCGAGCTAAACTTATTGTTTTTAGATACTGTCTCAAGACTAGCGCTGGCACCAAGAAAACTTAAGTCGGCCCGAAGCGAAAATAGGGTAGGAGTCTTATATTTGATGTCTAAAACAGAAGCTAATTTATCTCCATATTTTGCTTGAAAACCACCAGCAGAAAACTTTACATCTTTAACTAAATCGCTATTCACAAAACTTAGCCCTTCTTGTTGTGCGGATCGTATTAAAAATGGGCGGTAAACTTCAATCTCATTAACGTATACAAGGTTTTCATCATAGTTGCCACCTCTAACGGCATATTGAGTGCTGAGCTCGTTATTAGATGATACACCTGGTAATAATTTTAAGATTGTTTCTACTCCAGAATTTGCACCAGGAATTTTTCTGATGGTCTCTGGTGTAATACTTAAAATATTTTCTAACGTACGTTCGCCAGTAGCAGATACCGATACTTCATCTATTTGAATGATATCTACCTTTAGAACAGGGTTAAATTCAAAAGTCTCATTTGTTGTCAGAAGTAAGTTTTTTAATATCACATCCTTATGTGCGATATGAGAAAAGGTAATAGTGTTTTCTATATCCGCGGTTATTTCTAAAATATAGAATCCATTAGTGGATGTTATTGTGCCAAGCCCTTTGGTTGAAATGTTTACATCTGCCAGGGGTTGGTTTTTCTCATCTAAAACAATACCCGTAATAGTAGCATTTTGAGCAAAACTTATAGCATTGCACAATAGTAATAAAAGGCTAATAATACTATAATGTTTCAAGTATACTATTTTCTATAAAAAGAGGTGGTAAGGCTATTCTCATTACCTACATTATCAGTAACGGTAACTTTCAGTACACATTGCGTCTGATCAGCTATCTTATCATCGAAATTATAAGTTAATGTTCGTCGTTTAGGTTCGTATTCCATTAGAATCCATTCACCATTTAAGGTTGCTGTATACGTGTCTACACCACTAAGGTCATCTGCTATTTGAACACTTAAATATTTGTAATTATTCAACCATTGTTTTTCCTTGAAGTTTTTAGTTAGAATGGTTGGGGCTACAGAATCTCTCGCTATCGTGTACGTTCCTAAATTTCTTGTTCGAGTTGTAAATACATTACCTCTTTTATAGGTGTTTGTATAATTAGGTTGAAGTTTAGAATCTAGTCTTGCAATGAATAATTGTTTTTGTATTTCTGTTGGATATTTCGAAGCATCAAAAGTAATAGTGAAATTTCTATGGGCTGGTACGGTGTTATTATGAATAGTTACGGTATCATTTCCTTTTTTTAAATCGATGTAGAAATCTTCATAAAAAGTATTGGTAGGAAAATATACCTTGGCGCTGCCTAAATCAAAATTGTTCGGCTTGTTGGCAATTACGTAATTTTCTGTCGTTTCTTTTTTTCGATTACTGACGTTATTATTTTTGATACCTTCAATTGGGATGTTGATTTCCGTTTTGTTACCCGCATAATCTTTAATTAATAATTTTGCCTTATAATTTAACCCTGCGTTAATGTCAATTATTCCGTTATTATATAATTCTTTATAAATCCCCAAATTGTTGCCGGCCGATTTAAAGCTTTTCTGTATACGTTGCCTATTTCTGCCTAAATAATCATAATCGACGAGCGTATTTATATATCTTGTTTCACCGAACGAGAACGATTCAAAATCATAAAGAGAATATATTTTACTGTTAATACTTTGCTCTACTGAGTAAACTCCATTTTTATTCGCAGCCATATCTAGTCGGTCAAAGCCAATAAAACCGATTCCTATGTTTCCAAGAGCTGTAACCTTATCGGCTAAATAAGTTCCATCACTTTCTCTATTGAAATTAACTTGTGTTCTTTCGTAATTACCATTCACGTGCGATTTATCTGTTAATGGATAAATAAAAAGTTTCTCTAAGATTGGGTTGGTGGCGTCTGCCACATCAATGCCATATAATAAAGGGTTGGTTGGTTTTTCTGATATACTGCTTCTAATTTCAAAATGTAAATGAGGCCCTGCAGAGCCGCCAGTATTTCCGCTATATGCAATAAGTTCACCTTTCTCTACTTTTAGCTCTCCAAAATCCGGAAAAACTTCAACCTCAAAAGATTTTTTATCATACTGTAACTTCTTGATATATGCTTCTATAGAAGGAGAAAATTTTTGAAGATGACCATAAACAGAGGTATACCCGTTTGGGTGCGCTATATATAACACTTTGCCATAACCCCATAATGATACTTTTATTCTAGTTATGGTACCATCGCCGATAGACATAACAGGTATACCTTCGCGTTGTTGTGTTTTAATATCAATACCAGAATGAAAGTGATTTGAGCGAAGTTCGCCAAAAGTACCTGCTAATATTATAGGAATATCCATTGGTGGTCTGAACGCATCTTTAGGATACTCATCTTGTGCAACTAAGGTGAAACAAAATAATAGCAGAAGGGCAAAGGATATTTTTTTCATATGTAGATAGCAATAGTGCGAAAATAATTAATCAATAACAATTCTATAGAGTTGCATACACTAAAATTATAATAAAGTGCTGTATCATATTCGTTTATCAGTTTAAGTGGTATTGATTTAGGAATATTTCACAAAACTATTGCTAAGTCATCTAATCTATGTTAACTTTGTGTAAATCGCATTGACTTTGATGTATGAGCGAGTTGATTAAAATTGTTGATTCTTTAGAAAATAAAATAAGTAAATTGTTGCATAAACTTGAGGTTTTGAACAATGCTAATTTTGAGTTGGAAAAAGAATTGCATCATATTAAATCTTCTCAAGAAAACGCAAGTAAAACGGATTCTGAGTGGGAAGAGAAATATAATTCTCTCAAACTTGCAAATTCAATGCTAGGCAGTAATACCAATAAAACAGAAGCTAAGCTTAAAATAAATACATTGATACGAGAGTTGGACCATTGTATAGCTCAATTGTCGGAATAATGTTAACATAATATGTCAGATAAGCTCAAAATAAAACTTTCGATTGCTGATAGGGTCTACCCTTTAACAATTGACCCTGCGCAAGAAGAAGGTTTGCGAAAGGCCGCTAAGAATATAGAACAGTTGGCTAAGAAGTTTGAGCAAAATTATGCAGTAAGAGACAAACAAGATGTTTTGGCCATGTGCGCCTTGCAGTTTGCCTCTAAAATTGAGCAAAATGGCATAGAGCAAACAGAAGGAACCAAAGAAGCTGAAGAGCGTTTAAAAGCGCTTGAAGAGTTGGTGAATTCTAAATTGGCTTTGAAATAAAAACGTTCTTTTAAATACATTAAGTTACTGCCCACATTGGTAATACCTTTTGACAAACTCAACATTTATTTTTTTAAAAAGGGTGAGTTTAGATTGTAAAAGCAGGCCCTACTAGTATAGGGATCCTTGATCAGTCTGTTAGCCCTAAACCTGTTTACCGGAGTTTGATCAAAACTTCTCCAATGTGGGCTTTTTTTATTAATAAATTACACTATGGATAGTACAATGATAATTATTGCCGCAATAGTTGGGCTGGCAATCGGTTTTGCAATAGCAAAATTTTTGGAAAAAGGGAAAGCCTCTAAAACCATAATAAACGCGAAGAAAGATGCTGAACGCATATTAAAAGATGCCAATGCTGAAGGGGAAAGTATCAAGAAAGAAAAAATCTTACAAGCGAAAGAGAAGTTTTTAGAATTAAAAGCTGAGCATGAAAAGGTTATTAATGGCAAGGATCGAAAAATAAATGAAGCAGAAAAACGCACAAGAGACAAAGAATCTCAAGTGAGCAGTGAGCTTGCCAGAAACAAGCAAATCAATTCTTCATTAGATGGTAAATTAAAGGAAGTAGAACAAAAAAGAGAATTGTTCGAAAAGCGCCATGAAGAATTAGATAAAATGCATAAGAGTCAAATTCAGCAATTAGAAGTAATTTCTGGACTATCTGCAGACGATGCAAAGAACCAATTGGTAGAGAGTTTAAAAGAAACTGCAAAGTCTGATGCCATGGCATATATTCAGTCAACTGTAGAAGAATCGAAGTTGACCGCACACCAAGAGGCTCGTAAAATAATCATCAATACGATACAACGAATAGGAACTGAGGAAGCTGTTGAAAATTGTGTTTCTGTATTTAATATTGAATCTGACGATGTAAAGGGACGAATAATAGGTAGAGAAGGTAGAAACATTAGAGCATTAGAAGCTGCTACAGGTGTTGAGATTATAGTAGATGATACGCCAGAAGCAATTATACTTTCTTGTTTTGATTCGGTTAGAAGAGAGGTAGCTAGACTATCACTTCATAAATTGGTTACTGACGGAAGAATTCACCCAGCGAGAATTGAAGAAATTGTTAAGAAGACAGAAAAGCAAATAGAAGCTGAAATTGTTGAAATAGGTAAACGCACTGTAATAGATTTAGGAATTCATGGTTTACACCCAGAATTGATACGTGCGGTTGGGAGAATGAAGTATAGATCATCATACGGACAAAATCTTTTACAACACTCAAGAGAGGTAGCAAAACTTTGTGGCGTTATGGCTGCTGAATTAGGACTTAATCCTAAGATAGCTAAACGTGCAGGTCTTTTACATGATATTGGAAAAGTGCCAAATACTGAAAATGAAGTAGAAACTCCGCATGCCATCTTAGGAATGCAATGGGCTGAGAAATTTGGAGAAAAAGAAGAAGTCTGTAATGCAATAGGTGCTCACCATGATGAGATTGAAATGAAAACCTTAATTGCGCCAATTGTTCAGGTTTGTGATGCTATAAGTGGCGCAAGACCAGGGGCAAGAAGACAAGTTTTAGATTCTTATATTCAACGTTTAAAGGATCTAGAAGAGGTTGCTTTTGGATTTAGTGGTGTACAGAAGGCTTACGCTATACAAGCGGGTAGAGAGCTTCGTGTTATTGTGGAGAGTGAAAAGGTAACTGATGATAGAGCAGCACAATTATCATTTGAAATCTCACAGAAAATACAAACAGATATGACTTATCCAGGTCAAGTTAAAGTAACAGTAATACGTGAAACGAGAGCAGTTAACGTAGCGAAATAGTTTTAATATTGGTATAAAAAGGCCTCTACATAATTTTGTAGAGGCTTTTTTTATGGAATTTTCAAAGATTCAATCCAACTCTTCAATTTGGCTTCATCTACCAAGGTAAGCATGTTTTTTCTACCCTTTGGCATTTTCTTATTTATGAACACTTGAAGTTCAATAGAAGTCGATAAGCTATCCATGTTTTCTAAAGTGAAAATCACCCTATTTTTCTTTTGTGTATGACAAAAATTGCATTTAGCGCTTAGTATAAAATAGGCTTCCTTTTTAAGTTCTTCTTTTTGAGAGATTGGCCCTAAATAGGTTGATGAATTAATTTCTGTATTCCAATTTGCAAATTGAATTATAAAAATTAATATTAAATGATTCATTTAGTATTATTGGCCTTTCTAATAATGTAACATTTCTAAAGACCTTTGCATTTTAAAGCATTAAACTTAGCTATTCTTCTTCGCTCGAGTTTTCAGTTTCTTCAACCTCTTTATTCAAATTATTCTTTAAGATGTTCAATTTTTTCAATTTACCTTTCCAGGCATCTAAAGATTCTTTATGCTGATTTACTCTTTTTATTACATCTTGTACTAATGGATTATTTTCTGATGCATTCGAGAAAAATTCTAGGTTGTTCTCTAATTGTCTAATTTCAGTCTTACTCTCATCAATCTTTTTTCTAATGAAAGCACGCTCGTTTTGTATCGCTCGTTCTTGATTATCATCATTAGAAAGTTGCTGAATTTTATTTCCATATTTCAAGAGTTCAGATTCTTGCTTGCTAACTCCCATTTTTAGGAATAAGGCATCAATAATTTTATCAAACTTTTGATTTATGTTTTTCTTTTTGAAAGGCACTCTACCATAGGTTTTCCATTCTTCAGTAAATTCTTTTATTGAAGCTAGGTCTTTCTCTTGCTTACCACTTAATTCAAAACTCTTAAGACGTTCAATACAAGCATCTTTCTGTTTGTAATTATCCTCTTCTTCTTTAAATGCATCATTTTTAAGTGCATTTAATCTATCGAAATAATGGTTACAGGCATTCTTAAAGTCTTTCCATAATTTATCTGAGTACTTACGAGGAACATGTCCAATTTTCTTCCATTCACCCTGTATGCGCTTCATTTCTGCTGTAGCGGCATCCCAATCTTCACTCTCTTTAAGTGAAATAGCAACGTCTAACAAAGCTCTTTTTTTGTCTAAATTATCTTGTTGGTCTTTTTTAAGGTTCTTGTAAAACGCATTCTTATTGTGATTAAACTTACGTACAGCCCCTTTAAAAGAATTCCAAGTTTTCGAATTTACTTTTTGGGGTACTTGGCCTGCTTTAAAAAATGCTTCTCGTAATTCTTCAATCTTTTTAATTTGCTGCTGTAATGTACCATGGTTAGTAGATACTTTTTCTGAAATACCTTTTATTTCTTCAATTATAGCATTTTTACGTTCTAAATTTTCATCTTTTATTTTGTCAAGATTTTTAAAATAATCTTGTCTTCTTTCGTGAATGATTTTTGTTGCGGCACTAAATCTATCCCATACATCCTCTCTATGGTCTTTACCTACAGGGCCCAAATCTTCTTTCCAAATTTTATGTAATACTTGCAATTCCCTAAAAGCACGGTTTAAATCTGGTTCTTGAGCAAGTTCTTCAGCTCTAGCAACAATCTTACCTTTCTCCTCCAGATTATGTTTAAAATCTAGGTCTCGTAATTCCCTATTTATATTTAAAAAATCGTAGAAAATTTCGATATGGTGGTGATATGTTTTCCATACATTATTATAGTCGGCTTTAGGTATTGGTCCTGCATGTCGCCATTTGGCCTGTATATCTTTAAAGTTGTTATAGGTAGTATTTATATCTTCTTCAACATTTACCAAAGCCTTCAATTGCTCAATTAAGTCTAAACGATACGCTAGGTTTTCTTTGTGGCTTTTTTCTAAGCTTTTATAATGTTGATTTCGTTTATCGCGATATTCATTATATACCTCGTTAAATTGTCTCTTATCGACCGAATTATATCTGAAATCTATTTCATTACCACCGTTAGAAATAAATTCCTCTTTTTTCTCTTCTAAAAACTCATCGAACTTTTGATTAAACTCGTCTTTTATGGTGTCAACATGTTTTCTAATAGCTTGAACCTTTTCATTTTTTACTAAACGTTGTAATTCACCTACAAGATTCTCCATGCTCATCTCATGATAATCAGGCATGGGAATATCATGCCGTTTTACCGTATCGGTATCTTCAGCATCCTCTGCATTAGAGTCATCTATTTCTTCTAAAACATCAGTTTCTACCTTAGCTTCAACAATCTCCTCAGTTGATTCTTCTGGTGTTGTTTCAACCGGAACTTCATTTTGTTCAATAGTATTTTCCACTATGTTTTCAGTGATTTTTGTTTCAGCTTTTTGCTCTAATGAACTTTCTGGTGTTTTTTGCTCTTTATCCTCAGACATAATCCTAAATTATATGTTTACAAGATAGTAACAACCCCTAGAATTGCAAAGTATTGCAGGTTCTTTTTAGTTTTGTTTTAAATGAGTTATTTGAGTTAATCGTAGTATTTACAGCAATAATAACTTTATGAATTGTAGTGAATTCGAATTATTGGTTCCAAATAGACCATGATTTTTCGGCTTGATATTCTAACATTTTATGTCCGTTACAAATCATTGCACCGTTTGCTTTTCCCTTAGCTAAAAAAGCGGTCTCAGCAGGATTGTAAATTAGGTCGAAAAGAAGATGTTCATTACCAATCGAATTATATAGTATAGCTGGTTTTTCTTCAACATTTGGAAAAGTACCTACAGGTGAACAATTGATTATTAAAGTATGTTCACTAATAATATCATCCGTTATATCCTGATATTTGAAACCATTGTTTTTACCACTTCTAGAAACAAAAGAGAAAGTAATACCTAGTTCTTCTAATACAAATGCAATTGCTTTAGAAGCTCCGCCAGTACCCAGAATTAATGCTTTTTTGTGATGATTTTTTAAATAAGGTTCTATTGATTTTTGAAATCCGTAGGTGTCGGTGTTGTATCCAATCATACCATTTTCACTAAATTTTATGGTATTGACGGCACCTATTTTTTTTGCGGCCACATCGATATCATCTAGAAATTGTATTACCTCCTCTTTGTAGGGTATGGTGACATTAATGCCTTGTATGTTCGAAGTGTTTTTGAAAATGTTTGGGAATTCGGATATTGATTGTAGGTCAAAATTATTGTAAGCGTGATTAGACAAACCTAGTGCTTCAAATTTTTTTTTGAAATATCCTTTCGAAAATGAATAGGAAATATCCTTTCCTACTAAGCCAAAGTTAACTTTCTGTTGTTCTATTTTTTCCATACCAATCTAAAAGTAGTAAAATACTAATTCCAAAAATAATAAAGAAAATAGCTATCCAATTTTCTGCGGTGGTCATGTCTGGCAAAAATCGCTCATAGTTCATTATTATTTGCTTTCCGTTTGTGTCGAATATGATTTCTCCATCAAGTCCGGTTTTATAAATAGTTTTTTTCCATGGCCAAACAACACCTAGTGAACCAGTTATAAAACCTAAAATGGTTGCTGTAGTTACATGTTTAAAATGTTTTAAAACATAGGTTAATACATGTGATAAAGTAACAAGACCGGTGGCAGAACCTAACGTGAATACAACTAAAATCTTAAGTGTATGAAGACGTTCTGTATTGGTCGTGAAACTAAAATTGCCAACAATTAATTCTGAAAATGTATCAAATAAGGCGTTTACAGAATCTACCAATAACAGCACATAATTACCTAAGAGTATAAGAATAAATGACCCAGAAAGCCCAGGTAAGGTCATGCCAGATACACTTATCATTCCACAAAGGAAAATGAATAATAGGTTGTCGTTTTCTTTTGCTGGGCTAAGAAAACTAATTGCCACCCCGATACTCAGTCCTAATATGGCTGCTGTAAATGTTTTCTTTTTCCAATAATCAAAATCTTTTCCGATATAATAGATAGATCCTAAAATCATTCCGAAAAAGGAGGCCCAAACAAACAGTTCTTTTTTTACTAAAAAATAATCTAGAATTTTAGATATGCTGAAATAGCTAACCAGCATTCCGAAAATAAGTAGGGATAAAAAGGAACCATTAACATAGCGATAGAAACTTTTAAACCTACCGCTTATAAGTAGTTTAAAAGCTTTAACATTTATTTTTTGAAGTGAATAAATGAATTCTTCGTAGAAACCACCTACAAAAGCTACAATACCGCCCGAAACACCAGGTACTTTATTTGCAGTACCCATACATAGTCCCTTAATGACCAAGAAAAATTTATCGGTTAAGGTTCGGGGTTCGTTCATGAGGTGTGCGCTTACTTCTTTGAAGCGGATTTTTCTAATATAAAAATAAGAGAAAAACCGATGATAGCAGCAACAATGGCAAAGGTTAATTGATTATCTCCTGAAAAAGCTAGCGGAGAGATATTTTCGTCAATAATAATTTCTTTTTTACCTATTTGAATTATCTCAATTACATTTTTCCAAGGCCATATTTTATTTAATGAGCCTAATATAAACCCGGTTAAAATTGCAAGTGTGGCATCTTTGTAATTGGTAAACATCCATTTTAAAATTCTTGCAAAGCTTAATAGGCCAAACACAGCTCCAAAGGCGAAAGTCGCTATTATGCTAATTTCTTTATCATTTACGGCTTCTAATACAGTTTTGTATGAGCCTAATAACACTAAAATAAATGAGCCCGATATTCCAGGTAATACCATTGCACAAATAGCTATTGCACCAGAAAAGAAAATAAACGGTAGGCTTCCTGAACTTGTAGATGGAGGTAAAGTGGTTATATAAAATGCACTTGCCGTGCCAATAATAAATAGAAAAATTGCTAATAAATTCCATTTGTTTATTGATTTAGCAACAAAAATCACGCTCGCTAATACTAATCCAAAAAAGAATGCCCAAGTAGGAATTGGATGTTCTTCTAAAAGCCAGGCAATAACTTTCGACAAAGAGAAGATGCTAATCATCATACCAACCAACAGGGCTAGTAGAAAATTACCGTTCAGTTTTTTCCAAAACATTGCAAAACCATCTTCCTTTAAAACCTTTAAGGTGCTCAGGTTGACATTATTGATAGAGGTAATAAATTCTTCGTAAATGCCGGTTACAAAAGCTATGGTGCCACCAGATACGCCAGGTACTAATTCGGCAATACCCATTGCCATACCTTTTAAAGTGATAAAAATATAATGCACTAGTTTTCTATTCTCCATGAAATTTAGAACCTTTTCTACGAGGCTTTATTGTATTTGTTTACAATTTCTTTGGTCCAGGCAGAATTGCCAAATTCAGGAAATTTATCTGTGAAAAGATGTAATTTTTTTTGATTTTTATCTAGTTTTAATGCATCCATAAAGGTTATTCTTGCATTTATCAAATCTTGAGCTATAAGTTGGTATCCTACAGATTTGTACAACAATTTAAGGCTTTCAGGATAAAATTCTCTTCCCTGAGATAAGATTTGTATGGCAGACATGGTTTCTCCGTTCGAATGAACTACATCGGCCCATTTCAACCAAGTATCCAATTCATAATTACCTAAATCTACAGCCTGTTTAAATGCGAAATCTGCTTGATCGAAATTTTTTAAAGCTGTATGTATCTGAGCGCATTTTTTCCAATATGAAGGGTTTTCACCGTCTATATTCAGCGCTTTGTTAATATAGTAAACTGCCTTTTCGTAGTCTTTAATGTTGAAGTACAAATTTGTTATTGCTAACCAACCTTTATCCAAAAGAGGATCTTCATGAACCGTTTGATAGAAATAGTATTTTGCCATTTCGGTATCTTTCAGTTTTTCATAACATTTACCAATTCTAAGAAATGCATGAGATGTTGGATCTTCTATTGAAATGGTTGTCTCGTAGTTTTCTATTGCTTCTTTATGTCGACCTAATTTTTCAAGAACTTTTCCTTTTTCAAAATAAGCGCCTATAAATGAGTCATCAGAAATAATGGCGAAATCATAAGCTGATAATGCCTCAGTATACATTTCTTTATAGAAATACTGCTTACCTAATTGGTGCCAGGCGACTTCACAATACGGATTATTTTCTAAGTATTTGTTTAAGTAAATGATAGCACCATCGTAATCTTCTAAAAACTCAAAACAGTAAATTACATTATATAGCGAAGAGTAATCTTCTTCATCGAACTCCACACATTTCATAAAACTCTCTTTGGCCTTTTTGAAGTTATCCATAAATAAATACTCCATACCTAGAAGGCTGTAAATATCAAAGCTATTGGTAGTTATACTTAAGGCTCTTTGTAAAAGTTCTACTGCCCCTTCATGATTATCTTGTTTAGAATATATATTGGCTCGTTGTATATATATTTCTTCGTTCTGATGATCTAAAAGTTGTAATTCGTCTAAAAGTACTTCTGCTTTTTCTGTTTGGTTTTCAAAAACCATCACCTCCACTAGTAGTAGTTTCAACTCTATGGAACCAGGGTGTTGTTGAAGACCAATTTTTATCCCTTTTTTAGCCAAAGAGATTTTACCATGATTTAAATAGTGGTGCACAATATCCTCAAAATCTTCTGCATCAAAGAAGTAGACATCGTCTGTCTTTAACATTGATTCGAATTTGGTGATAGGCTTGTCCGGTCTCTCGTTAGATTCTAACGCCATAGAAACTTTTAGTTTTACTAGATAATTAAAAGTAAGTGTTTGTTAGGGTGTTGAGCCTTTGTTATATTCTTTATTATTAACAAATTAGTTAACAACGATCGATTAGAGAGAATTTAAAACCTTCAAAATGGTTGTACAACCTTTGCGTATTTCGGCATTTGAAATAGTTAAGGGGGGTGATATTCTCACCGCCTTATTTTCAAATAAGAGCCAAAATAAAATTAGTTTTTCTTCTTTTGCGCGCAATACCAATTCATTAGCTGTTTCAGCAGAATCCATAATAAGAGCAAGCATTAATCCCTTGCCTCGAATTTCTTTGATCTTCGGATGTTTTAATAGTTCTTTAAATAGCGCTTCTTTTTTTAAGGTGTCTTCAATTAATGAAGTTTTCAGTAATACTTGTAAGGTCGCTAAACTAGATGCTGCAATAACCGGATTGCCTCCAAAAGTTGTGATATGACCCATTTTAGGGTTTTCACTTAAAGTTTCCATAATTTCTTTACTAGACGTAAAGGCTCCAACAGGTAGGCCAGAGGCCATTCCTTTACCAATTACCAATATGTCTGGAACGCAATCGAAATGTTCAAAGGAAAATAACTTGCCTGTTCTCCCAAAACCTGGTTGTATTTCATCAAGTATAACAAGGGCACCCATTTCTGAACAGCGCTTTTTCACCTTTTTTAAATAATCATTTTGAGGAACAATAAAACCAGCGCCACCTTGTATAGTCTCTAAAATAACACAGGCTGTTTTATTAGTTATTTTCTCTAAATCTTCTTCATTATTAAATCTAATATGATAAATATCGGGGAGTAATGGTCTAAATACACTTTTTCGTTCTTCGAAATCCATTAGACTTAAACTGCCCATTGTATTACCATGGTAAGCTGTTTTTGCTGCAATTATCTGTGAACGACCGGTATATCTACGTGCTAATTTTAATGCGCCTTCAATTGCCTCAGTACCTGAGTTTACCAAATAGGTAACCTCTAATGGTTCTGGTAAATTTTCTGCTAATAATTTAGTGTAAATGGTAGCTGGTGATTGTGCATATTCACCATAGACCATAACGTGCATATATTTTTCTGCTTGCTCTTTTATGGCTGTTACCACTTCTGGGTGGCAATGGCCAAGTGTACAGGCTGATACACCAGCAACAAAGTCTAAGTGAGCATTACCTTCAGTATCATAAATGTAGCTTCCACTGGCATGTGAAACTTCCATACCTAAAGGATATGGTGATGTTTGGGCTTGATATTTTAAAAAATCGTTTTTCATGTGAAATTTCTATTTCACTTTTTTAAGGGTAGTAGACTTTTTAGGTCCTGTAGCTTTATTCTTAGGTTTTATGTTGTTAATTGGATCAGTTTCATTTTGACTACGCTGCTGTTCTTCTGCATCGATATCAATAGGGTTGTCGATTCCTTTAATAACTACCAGTTCTAGATTATTATCATCCTCATCGAAAATATCATCTTTGGTTAAAATACGTTCATCGCCACGCCACACAAACCCTTTTAAGATTCTACTGTTCTCTGGCAAGTCTTTTTCTGGGAATATATCACCGTCAGGATCCGTATAAAAAGTTAGGTCTTCAATATCATTTTCAGCCATAGTAATTCGAATCTTACTACAAACTGTTTTATCAATACCTATAAGTTCATCGTCATCATTATACATATAATAAACCACCTCGGTATTTTGAATAAGGTCAATGATCTTTAACTCATTTTCTATAAACTGACCAAATAAATTTATTCCCTTAGCTTGGTTGTACCCTGTCATGCTGACACTATCTAGAGAAATTATAAAAGCATTTTCCAGTACTTTTAAAGAGTCTAACTTTTCGGTTTCTAAATTCGATTTTAAATGAATGCTATCGCCAGTCATTTGATTTGCGCCATTCCAAATAATCGGATTCTTTATGAGTTGCGTAATACCTGTCTTCTGTTCAGAATGGATACTATCACACTTTCCACTTAAATCTGTTTTGTAAAACTTGGCATTTCTGAATGCTCTAAGCAGACGGTTTTCTGGTTTTCCTGTAACCATAAGGGTGTCGCCGTGAACGTATAGTGAATCTCGCTCTTGCACAGAAATAGAAACGGCTCTTCTAGTGGCGAAAACAGAATCTTTAGCTTTATATACCTCGGCATAATGGGCTCTAATAATTCCATTGTTTATGGTGTCTGTGACGGTGATGTTATTTGTTGCTGAAGCAAACTCATTCGCTTTATTAAAATATACGCTATCTCCCTCTATAATTCGATTGTTGTAGTCTATACGCGTATTCTTTATCCCATAACCGCTTTCTACTTTTGTGTCATAAAATCCTCTTTCACAATAAATTTTATAAGTCTTACCGTTAATGGTAGATGGACCATACATGTAGGCATTTTTTGAGTTGGTATAGTAATCCAATTGTTCTGAGTCTAGAGTGTATTCAGGATTTTGAACATGTACGCTATCTAAAAACTGATATTTTTTTAACTCCATAAAATACTTGCCAATTTTACTGGTCAAGGTATTTGAGGAATCTATAACAGTACCGTTATCCTTATAATAGGCTTCTTGTTTTTCACGATCTAAACGAAGTGTATCTGTTCGCAAGGTCATGTCAGAATTTGTCAAAACTACATTTCCCCATGCCTTAGCAAGTTTTACATCTCCTAAATAGTTGATTTTTTTACTGGTCATCTGAACAGAATCTCCTTGCTTTAGTATGACATTTCCTATGGCTTCTAAACGGTTGTCTTTTTGGTAATAAATGGCAACATCGCACCAAAGGTCAGCACCTTGATGTTCGAATTGAACCTGACGGTCATCTTTACTGAAAATAGAGGCACCAGGATATTCAACTTCATTTTTAGTGAAGTTGGCACCATAAACTATATTAATTTGTTTTGATTCTTCTTCAATACCTTTTTCTTGGGTTTGACCCAATAATGAGAAACCAAAAAATAAAAGAAAGGATGCGCAAAAGGTTTTCAATCTACTTTTTTTTCAAAAATAGAACATTTTAAAAGAGCGAATAACACTATTAGCATACATTTAGTAAAGAGCTATTGTATTGGTGTTGGTTTCTGGTTCTTTTTAAACTTTTGTCCGAAACCAGAATTGTTTGGCAAAAATGGTTCGTCTAAAGCTACGTTTAACCCATCTTCAGGAATTTCGCTTTCTTTTCCTAAGGCCCAATAAATTCCATTCATGGCTATCTTACGTGCTACAGGCATTTTAAAATCATAAGGATGGCCTAAAGTTGTAAAGAATACTCGTGCTTTATTTCCTGAGGCACCAGTATAACTCTTTGTCCAAGCTACGGGGTTGTCTAAAGAAAATTTATCAAGGTCTCCGTCAATTTCATGTTGTGACTTTGTCGAATGTCCCATCAATATAGGTTCGCTATCCCCTTGAAGTTTCCAATCTCCACCATCAACATGATACAGCCAAGAGTATGCTTCAAATTTTTCAAATCCGTTCAATATTGGATTTTCAGCTTGACTTTCTACAATAGAGATATTTGTAACCGGAAATTTGCCATCATCAAAGTGACCATGGTGGGTTATCCATTGTTGGCCGAATACTTTTGCAGGCCATTCTTCATTAAATTCAACCAAAGTTGAATCATTATCATATTTAAAGGCATGAGTTGTTGTTCTAAAACCAACCATAGGTTTTCCAGATTCTGCATAACTGGTAATATAATCTCGTTCGTTTTTTGGTAGGTTTCTAAACCTTGTGAATATCACCATTAAATCTGCTGTTTCTAAGGCTTCTAATCCTGAAATATGGTCAGTTCTGTTTGGGTCAATAAACCCTAAGCTATCTAAAGAGTAAACCACAGTCACCTTGGCACCAAGTTCTCGTTTTGCTAGTTTTGCTAACATCGGAAAAGATTCTTCAGACCTGTATTCCTCTTCGCCAGTCACGAAAACTATATGAGGTGGATTGTTGCTATCTTCTTCATTTGCTACTTTTTCTTTTGCCTTTTCGCCACAAGAAATAAGGATGGAAGTGAAAAATATGAAAACGTATTTAAAATTTATTCTTGGGTTTTTCATAAGTGGTTGATTATTTCATTGGATGTTCTTTCAATAATTCTTCTGGGGTGTAAAAACTATTACGGTCTTTAGTCGCTTCTCGAACTTGTTTCACTTGCTCCGGATTAATTACTGATGCCTTGTTGCCAAAGGCATTTCTTGCATAGGTAAGAACAGCAGCAATTTCATCATCTTTCAATAGTCCCTTAAAAGCCATCATAGGTACCTGACCTTCGTAGTGGTTTCCCATAATATCCATTGGGCCATAAAGGCCGTGAAGGGCTAATTTTATTAATCTTTCTTCATCTCCCAGAACCCATTCTTGACCTACTAAAGTTGGGTATCCTGCTTTTTGTAAACCAGTACCACCTTCTTGATGACAGGTAATACAATAACCTTCTGTCTCGTATATTTTCTTTCCTTTTGCAAAAACCTGAAGTTCGGCACCTTTTAAATGTGAAGCTAATATTTTTCCATCTGCCTTTTCTAAGAAATTACCGGTCAATCTTGTTTCGGCAAAATTGAAAGAATCTTGCATCCATTCATCCAAAGGGTGTTTTCTTGCAACTTCCAATATCTCCATTCCTTGAGATTTAGGTAGCCATGATGCTGCTGTAATTGCCTCAAGTCTTACTCTGCCATGTATATCTGAAGCAGCTTCTTTTAATAGGTCTAATGAATTATTTAATTGATGACCCATATAACGCACTACGCGCACTGCGGCAGCACGTACTTTATGGTCATCTGATTTTAACAAAGCTTCTAATAGATTAGCATCAACTTTATTCATACCCCATGATACCCATAAAGCTTCAAGACGATTGTGGTCATATTTAGAATCAGATGTGTCAAGATTTGAAACCCAAACTCTCAATGCAGTTAAAACTTCATCACTATTTCTTCCTCTCAATTCACGACGTGTTCTATATCGAGTTCTATATTCTGGTAATTTCAAATTCTCAAATAATTGCTCAATAGAAGCACCATCTATTTTTGCAGGTTTTACTAACGGCCTAGAAGGATATGTAATTCTGTATATTCTACCATGCACATGATCTCGTAATGGATCGCGAGCATTATGCTGCATATGCCCAATTAAAACATTATGCCAATCAACAATATAGAGAGAGCCATCAGGAGCGAATTCCATTTCTACGGGTCTAAAATTCGGGTCATTGCTGGTAATTAAATCTTGGCGATGTTTAGAAGTATAACCTGTTCCTTTTTCCATCATTTGATGTTGTTTAAGACCTAAAAATCCAATAGAATTAGCTAAAAGCATATCACCTTGAACTTCATCGGGAAAATGGCTACTAGAAATAAATTCCATGCCAGAAGTAGGTCGAACTCGATGGGCTTCTTCAATAAGCTCTTCAGTTAAAGGAGAGGATATTCCATAAATAGGTTTTAAAGAACTTGGCATCATCCAGTTTACCTTTGGTCCTGAAGTATGTAAAAAGAAATCTTGGCCCCATTCGTCAAAAGCTATTCCCCACGGATTGGGTATTGCTACTTGTAATGTGCGTTCTAATTGTTTTCGCTGCGGATTGTATCTGTAAAATCCTCCATTAGTAGCTCTAACAGGGCCATAGGAGGTCTCAACATTAGTATGAAGAAAAATACCCTCTGACATGTAAAACGCCCCAGAAGGATCAGCGCAAAATGCAGAAATAGCATGGTGCGTGTCATGGTCATCAAATCCACTTAGTACAATTTCTACTTTGTCGGCTTTGTCATCACCATCGGTATCTGTGTATAATTTTAGATTTGTGCCTTGACTAACATAAACGCCTTCAGGTGCAAATTCAAATCCGATAGGTAAATGCAATTTATCAGCAAATACTATTTCCTTATCCGCCTTTCCGTCATTATCCGTGTCTTCTAAAATAATAATCTTATCATTAGGTTTTGGGTCTCCGGGTTTGTAGTGTGGATAGGAGGGGAGCGTTGCTACCCATAAACGACCTTTGTTGTCAAAAGAAATTTGTGCAGGATTGGCCAAATCTGGAAATTCTTTTTCTGAAGCAAAAAGAGAAACTTTATAACCTATAGGTACTGTCAACGTTTTTAGAGCTTCATCTCCATATTTATATTGTAAAATTGATTCCTTATTACCAAGATTATAGTTGGTTGCTACAGGTGGTAACGAACTTGTCAATGCATCTGCTGAAACTACATCATACGACTTGTTTTGTACCGTTGCCCAAATCATTGAATCGCGAATAGCAGTAAGTTCTCTTGTTTTCTTTATTTCATATGGATAATTGTCTGGACCATAAGGTGCATGGCGTCTTCCAAAAACATGTACTCCGTTCGGAATTTTATAATCATTATGCCAATAGAAGTTTTTTTCTTTAATAGCTTCGTTAACGGCTAGTCTTTTGGCTGCCGATGCTACCGTTTTTTTACCGGTTAGTTCATCTGCTAAGAATTGGCCAAATTTTTCATATCCCACTTTGTTCAATTGTGAACCATCTATGGTAAGGCCATTGTTATCTGTATCGTACCAATTCTTTGATGCTTGAAATGCATTTATGAAGGGAATGTTATTTGCTAAACAAACTTCTTTCATGGCCTCTGAATACAATTTGAGATTCTGATTCGCATTTTCACCATTTGGTACATCTACATGGTCAGAAATATCTTCAAAAGTGATAGGGGAAACAATTATTAATTGAGGTGGTGTCGATTCATTATATTTTTGTTTTAAGGAGTGTTTAATGAAAGCATCTAATTCTGACTTATAGTTTTCTAGACCTTGTGGCCCTTCAAAGGATTCGTTGTATCCGAAAAATCCTAATATGATATCGGCTTGTAATTGTGATAACCATTCATCAGGCGTTTCAAAAACACCTTCACTTCCAGAATTTTGTGCTAACTCGGTTTGAAATTTTTCAGCACCTGGGAAAGCCCAAGGTGAAACTCTACCAGAATGAGGTCTAAACCCTGGGGTATCACCACCATCGCACATGTTTCTAATTATCAATGAATCTGTAGGATAACGTAATTGCATTTCAGTTTCAAATGTGCCGAAATTCAACATTCTAGATCCTAAATTATTTCCAATTAATACAATGGAAGAATGTGGCTTTACTACTACTAATGCTTCTTTGTTCTTCGTGCAACTATGAATAACTAGTATTGAAATTAATAGTAAAGCGAATCTAAAAGGTTTTTTGAAGATTTCTTTCATCGTCGAGGTTGGTGGGTTAATTAATTTCTTCCTTAAAAATAGATCTAAAAAAACCACTCGAAAGTGGTTTTTGTGATATTAAAAATGTGATTTAGAAATTTCTATAATCGCCTTCTAAATAAACATTTGCTTCATCTTCAGCGAATTTAGCATTTTCACTATCCCAGTGTAAAACTTGATTAGGGAATCTGCCGGCTATTACACCAAGAAGAATTGTTTCTGTTAGTCTTGATGCATATGAAAAAGGAGCTGTTGTTTCATCGTCACCCAAGCAGGCATCTACAAATTGATGATAATGTTTAGGCCCTTCAGATTCATAATCACGAATAGGTTTACCCATGTTATTGGCTTTTTCGACTGCCTCAATTTCCGCTGAAATATCTACATATTTTCCATCAACAATTTTCTTTGGTAACTGCATAAAATGCGGTAATAACAGTCTGCCTTTTTCGCCTATAAACATGGCGCCTTGGTCTGGCAAGGTTCCTTCACTTGCTGTTTTGGTTTCTAAAGACATTTTGTCTTCCATAGAATCTTCGGTAGCGTCAGTTGAGGATTCCATTTCGTCTGCACCTGGAAGTTTTAAATCTTCGTGGTCTTGTGGTGCACCTGGACCATCATACCACACCCATTTCAAGGTTTCTGTAGTGTAATTAGTTTGTGGAAATTCGTAGGTAACTATATTATTTTGTGGAAATCCGAATCCATTTGGTTCTCTGCATTCATTTTTAATGGTTATCGGAACTTGTAAATCGAGCGCGTTGTAAGGGGTATCGAAAATATGAACTCCCATATCACCTAAAGTGCCGCAACCGTAATCAACTAATTTTCTCCAATTTCCTGGATGATAAAAACCTTCTTTGTATGGCCTTTCAGCTGATGTACCTAGCCATAAATTCCAATCTAATGATTCAGGAATTGGATCTTGTCCTGTTGGCTCAGGCCCATCATATCCCCAATCTTTAGGTGACCATGCTCTTACGGTATGTACTTTGCCAATAATACCAGATTGTATTAATAGTGTTGCTAATTTATAGTCGTAAAATGAATGAACTTGAATACCCATTTGGGTAACCAAACCTTTATCTGTTGCTAATTTATTCATGGCCCTAGCCTCTGACACATAATGTGTTAGTGGTTTTTGACAATAGACTGGTTTATCCATTTCCATAGCCATCATCGATGCGGGTGCGTGAGTGTGGTCTGGAGTTGATACTACCACTGCATCTATTTCATCACCCATTTCCTTAAGCATAACTCTATAATCGGTGTATGTTTTTGCATTTGGGTGCAGTTCTTTTGCTGCTGCCAAATTATTAGCGTCTACATCACATAAAACCGTAACATCTACCTTACTATGGGATGAAATTGCTTTTAAGTCTTCAGCTCCCATATTACCAACCCCAATATGTGCAGTTCGTAATCTGGATAATTTTTTCACTTCTTTTTTGCATGACCATAATCCGGATGGTAATAAAACAAATGTGGACAGGGCCGCTGCGCTTTTTATAAAATCTCTTTTGTTCATTAGTGTGGTTGTTATAGTTTTTTGATTTTTATATTTCGAAACCAGATTGGACTAGAATGATCTTGAAATCCTATATAGCCGGTTTTAAACTTACCGTAATCTTTACTGTTTTTCCATTTATCCGAATTTTTTTTCTCGTACCAAGCTTCATCCCATGGTACAAAAGATACTACTTTTTTCCCGTTCAGCCAGTGCTCAACTTGCTCGGGGGTAAATATAATTCTAGTAGTATTCCACTCGCCAACAGGGTTCAAAATTTTGCCATTTGGATTTGCAGCATGCATAGCATAATCAGAGGCCGTTTGTTGCAAAGGTTTTAGTTCTTCAGGTTTGTCGGAATATCCTAAGCTTAAATTGTAATCGGTTAAATCATGAATGCTGGCATAATTCTCATCATCGATTAATTGATATTCAGGAGATACTTCTGGAGGGCTGTCATAACCTTCTTTTAAATGGTAAAAAATACCGCTGTTTCCTCCTTTTGGTAATTTCCATTCTACATAAAGTTCGAAATTATCAAATTCTTCAGCACCATAAATAATATCTGTTCCACCTGTATAATCTTGTTCTTTTCCTAGCTCGGTGTCGAATTGTAATTCTCCGTCTTTAGCTATCCAACCTGGGGGTAATTCTTTGCCATTGTATGCACGCCACCCTTTTGTGGTTTTACCATCGAATAAGGTTATCCATTCATTTTTGGTTTCTACTTCAGGGTTGACTTTAGAAGCTTCTTTATTGCTTTTATCCGTTTTGCATGATACGGTAGATAGTATCAATAAGAATAGAGTAGGGTAGATGAACTTTCTCATTTTTTCAGTTGGTTTTGGTAGTGTTAGTAAAAATTTCACACCGTACTGAAATTACAAAAAAAAAGAATGGCGATAAAGGTATTTCCCTATATCGCCATTCTTGTTAGCTGAACAACTTAATTAAGCTGTTAAATGTTTATCTGTGAATTGTTTGTGTTCTGTCTGGGCCAACAGATACAATTTTAATTGGCACTTCTAATTCCTTTTCTAGAAAATCGATATAGTCATTCAATGACTTTGGTAATTGATTAGCAGAAGTCATTTTGGTTAAATCTTCTTTCCAACCATTCATTTCTGTATATATCGGAGTTACATTTTCTGCCTCTATATTATATGGAAAATGATCGATTTTTTTTCCTTTATAGTTGTAGGCGGTACAAATTTTTAGTTTTTCGAATCCGCTCAATACATCACCTTTCATCATCATTAATTCGGTAACGCCATTTATGCGAACTGCATATTTTAAAGCCACTAGGTCTAACCATCCACAACGTCTTGGTCTACCAGTTGTAGCTCCAAATTCATTACCTACACGACCCATCGTTTCGCCATCTTCATCAAATAATTCTGTTGGGAAAGGACCGCTACCTACTCTTGTAGTATATGCCTTAAATATTCCTTTTACTTCACCGATTTGATTTGGAGCAACACCCAGACCAGTACATGCACCAGCTGCGGTAGTATTAGATGAAGTTACAAATGGGTATGTTCCAAAATCAATATCTAGTAGAGATCCCTGTGCACCTTCGGCTAATATTTTTTTACCTGCTTTTTGTGCTTGGTATAAGTATTCTTCACTATCTATAAAAGTTAGTGCTTTTAACTCTGTAATAGCTTTAAAGAAATCGGCTTCTAATTCAGCAAGATCATATTGAATATCTACATCATAGAAACTTATCATAGCTTCATGCTTATTAGCTAGGGCACGATATTTTTTTTTCCAATCGCTTAATTCTAAATCACCAATACGCATTCCGTTTCTGCCAGTCTTATCCATGTAAGTAGGTCCAATTCCTTTTAAGGTAGAGCCAATTTTTGCTTTTCCTTTAGATGCTTCAGAGGCTGCATCTAACAAACGGTGGGTTGGTAAAATAAGATGGGCCTTTCTAGAAATAAATAATATGGACTTAATATCCAGATTAAATTTCTTTAATGCATCTAATTCTTTTTGAAAAATAACTGGGTCGATAACAACACCGTTACCAACTACGTTAACTGCATTTTTATGAAAAATTCCTGATGGTATAGTATGTAAAACATGCTTTATTCCATCAAACTCTAATGTATGACCAGCATTTGGCCCGCCTTGAAAACGAGCAATAATGTCATAATTTTCGGTTAATACATCAACGATTTTTCCTTTTCCTTCGTCACCCCATTGTAGGCCTAACAATAAATCTACTGCCATCTAAATATTATATACTTGGTTAGTTCTTTTTAATTTCCTTTGTACCTACTTCTTTGGTAGGTGTATTTTTAATGCCATAAAAATAAAGTGAATGTGCGTTTATTTTTATGTCAAAAACCTCTTCAATTGTTTTTTTTATAGATTGAATTCTAGGGTCGCAGAACTCCATTACCTCACCAGTATCGGTAAGTATAACATGGTCATGCTGATGGTCAAAATATGATTTTTCATATTGAGCCTGATTTTTACCAAACTGATGCTTGCGTACTAGTTTGCAATCTAAAAGAAGTTCTATCGTGTTATATAAAGTAGCCCTGCTTACTCTATATTTTTTATTCTTCATGTTGATGTAAAGTGATTCTATATCGAAATGTTCATCACTTTCATAAATTTCTTGAAGTATAGCGTAGCGTTCAGGGGTTTTTCTATGTCCTTTGTCCTCTAAAAAGGTAGTGAAAACGTTTTTTACAATTTCTTGATTTTTATCCGAAGACATATTTACTGCATTAATATACAAATGTACAGTTAAATTTTAATTTCCTTTTTCTAAATACGGGTTACTTTGTCAATACCATTAATCTCTCTTAAAGTGTCGGTCAATTTTTTAAGAATTGCTTTGTTTTTTACTACGACAGTAATTTTCCCTTTAAAGGTACCGCCATCTGTACTAAAGTTTAGATTACGCATATTTACATGCATAATATCTGATATTACTTCTGTAATATCACTCACCAAACCAAGATTATCAATACCTGTTAGCTCTATATCTGCCTGATATTCTTGTTGTGATGAATCTATCCATTTAGCACTAATAATACGATATGCATAATTCGATTGCAAGGATATCGCATTCGGGCAATTCTTTTTATGAACTTTAATACCTTCGGATACACTTACAAACCCAAATACTTCATCGCCAGGTATAGGATTACAACATTGAGAAAGTTTATATTCTAATTTTTCTTCTTCTTTACCAAAAACCAGCATGTCATATTTAGAGGTGATTTCATCTCTATTAACATCTTCGGGTATTGGAGCTTTACGCATCCTATTTTTAAAAAAACTAATGAATGCGTTGCTATATGAGGATGCAAAATCTTTTAGCATAGTATTATCGATTGAGCCAATACCTACTCGATAAAAGAGATCTAAACTTGTTTTTAACTTAAAGAAGGTGACCATTTTATTAATGGAGTCTTCGTTTAAACTAATTTTTTGAGATTTTAATTTTCTACGTAAAATTTCTTTACCCTCTTCGGCAACAGACTTTTTCTCTTCCCTTAATACCGATTTAATTTTTGCTCTAGCCCTTGCCGTGGTCGCATAATCTAACCAGTTTTGATTCGGTGTAGCTTGCTCAGATGTGATGATTTCTACTTGATCGCCACTTTGTAAAGTTGTATTTAAAGGAACTAGTTTTCCATTTACTTTAGAGCCTCTTGTTCGCATACCAACTTCGGTATGTATATTAAAAGCAAAATCTAAAGGAGTGGCTCCTTTAGGAAGTGATTTTAATTCACCTTTAGGGGTAAACACAAAAATTTCTTTGGAATATAAATTGAGCTTAAATTCTTCAACAAAGTCAACTGCATTGGTATTTGCATTCTCTAATGCTTCTTGAAGTTTATTTAACCAGACTTCAATACCTTGCTCTTTTTGATCTCCATGTTTGTATTTAAAATGTGCTGCATACCCTTTTTCAGCAATCTCATGCATGCGCTCACTTCTAATTTGTACTTCTACCCATTTTCCTTTAGGACCCATTACGGTTATGTGCAATGCTTCGTACCCAGTTGATTTAGGTGAAGAAATCCAATCTCTTAAACGAACAGGATTAGGAGTAAAGTGATCTGTTACTATTGAATATATTTTCCAAGCAAGAAACTTTTCATTTTGTGCATCAGACTTATAAATTATTCTAATAGCAAACTTATCATAGATTTCTTCGAAGGTTACATTCTGATTAAGCATTTTTCTACGCATAGAAAAAATAGACTTCATTCTTCCCTTAATGGTATAATTAAGACCTTCTTGTTTAAGAGAATTATCGATAATGTCTGAAAATGCATTAATATAAGCTTGTTGATCTTCTTTACTATCCTCTATTTTGTCTTTTATAGAATTGTAAACTTCTGGTTCTGTATATTTTAAACTAAGGTCTTCTAGCTCTGTTTTAATATTATAAAGCCCTATTCTGTGTGCTAATGGAGCGTAAATGTATAAAGTTTCAGATGCGATTTTAACCTGTTTGTGCTCTGGCATAGAATCCATGGTGAGCATATTATGGTAACGATCTGCAATCTTAATTATAATGACACGCACATCATCATTTAAAGTCAATAACATTTTTCTAAAATTCTCAGCTTGCTGAGAAATGTTCATGTCTTTTTTTAAATGTGATATTTTAGTAAGACCATCTACGATACGGGCAACTGTTTCACCAAACATACGATCGATATCATCTAAAGTATACTCGGTGTCTTCGACTACATCATGTAATAAGGCAGAGGCAATAGAAACTGCATCAAGACCAATTTCAGAGGCAACAATCTTCGCTACTGCAATAGGGTGAAAAATATAAGCTTCACCTGATTTTCTACGTTGATTTTTATGCGCATCAACAGCCGTCTCAAAGGCACTACGTATAAGTATCTTATCCTCATCAGTGAGGGTTTGGTAACTAATACGCAATAATTCTTTATACTCGTGGGCTATAAGCTTATTCTCTTCTTCTATTGCGGCCTGTGTCATACTATATTAAAAATAAGATAAACTTATATGATGGGCAACAAAAATTACGCCTTTAAATTACGTATGCGTTCTTTAAGTGGTGGATGAGAGTAATGCATGAATACATATGCAGGATGGGGAGTTAAATTGCTAAGACTGTTTTTAGATAACTTTTTTAATGAAGAAACTAATGGCAAGGCAGCGTAGGTTTTTTTAGCATAATCATCTGCTTGAAACTCGAATTTTCTTGAGAAGTAGTTCATTAATAAACCGGTAATTTCTGAAACGGGACTATATAATATTCCAAAACCAATTAAGGCGGCATGAAAGCTAGGCTTGTCAACACCAATCGCTAATGAAACTTCTGGATTGTTAATGAAAAGTGACAATAGAAACAGCATAAACCCTGTAAGTAAAATTGATGATGCCAAATTGAAAATAATGTGCTTGTGTTTATAATGCCCAATCTCATGCGCCAAAACAGCAACAATTTCTTCTTCTTCTAAATCATTGATTAGTGTATCATAAAGTGTCACCCTTTTTTCTTTGCCAAAACCAGAAAAATATGCATTGGCTTTTGTTGAACGTTTAGAGCCATTTATCACAAAAATATGTTGTAATTCAAAACCAACATTTGCTGCATAGTGCTCAATTTTTTCTTTTAAGCTACCTGCTGCCAGTGGTTCTTGTTTGTTGAATAATGGAACAATTAGTTTACTATAAAACAAGTTCATTAAAAGTGTAAAAATGGTGATTAGAGCCCATGTATATAACCAAAAATTTGTTCCAGCCCATTGAAAGAACCATATCACCAACGATAAAATGCCTCCTACAATTATAATTGTCATGGCCCATTGCTTCAACTTATCAATCAAGAATGTTTTATGAGAGGTTTTGTTAAATCCGAATTTTTCTTCGATTACAAATGTTTGGTAGTAAGAAAATGGAATGTTTAAAATATCACTTCCTAGCATTATTATTCCGAAGAAAACTAAAGCTTGTGCAATAATATTGTCAGTGAAATTTGAAGCAACTTCATCTACCCAACTAAAGCCTCCAAAAAATAAAAAACCCAGAATTAGGGCTAAAGAAAAAATAGAGGTGACAATGCCGAATTTATAATTACTTAATTTATAAGCTTGAGATTTTTCATATTCTTCAGCGTTATACACGTCATTAAGATCATTTGGTATTGGATCTTTAAAACGCATGGCATTTAGATAATTCATTACTGTAGCGAGAATAAATTCACCAATTAGAATAAAAATAATACTGTAAAATACAAATGTTTTATCCATAAAATATATAGTAAAATAGAATCTTAAATATTGATATTAAGCATTTAAATTACGCTGGCGTTTAGCTTCAAAGATAAGTATTGCTGCAGATACTGAAACGTTCATAGAGTCAATTTCACCTTCCATAGGTATAATAATATTCTGAGTAGAATTTTGCAACCATTCATCGCTTAGTCCAGAATTTTCTGTTCCTACAACAATCGCAGTTGGTCCTTTGAAATCTATTGTAGTATACTCCTTAGAGGCAGATAAAGCTGCGCAGCAAATTTGAAACCCTTTTTCTTTTAAGTAAGTAACTATTTCTGTTGTGCTCCCCATTTTAATATTTCTAGAAAAAACACAACCAACACTAGAACGAATAATATTTGGGTTGTATAAGTCTGTTTTAGGGTTAGCGATTAGGACCGCATCAAGATTAGCAGCATCAGCTGTTCGTAATAATGCACCAATATTACCAGGTTTTTCAGGCGCTTCTGCAATGAGAACCAATGGATTTTTATGTTTGAATTTTAACGTTGTTAGTTGGTGGTCTTTGCTTTTTGCAATTGCTAAAACACCTTCTGTTGTATCTCTGTAAGCTAGTTTTTTATAAACTTCGTTGCTAACTGAAATTAGTTTTTCGGAGCTAAATGATTGTAAAAAGTTATCGTTTTGATTTGCATTTATGATATCAGGACAATAGAAAACAGTATCTATTTCATAATTTGTTCGAGTGGCAATCTGAAGTTCACGAATTCCTTCCAAAACAAAAAGGCCAGTTTTTTTTCGTTCCCTAGATTTTTCTTTTAACAACAGAACTCTCTTTATTAAGGGGTTTTGTAAACTAGTAATATGTTTTATTGAATGCATGAAGTGCAAAAGTAATGTAATCTGTTAAGTACGTCATACTTTATCGACTAACGGGTTTCGATAAAATTAATAACATAAATTATTCTAACCTATGAACAAGTATTTTATTATCGCATTATCCTTCTTAGTATTTGCGTGTAAGGAAGTGCCGAAGAATGAAATTACAACTGATGCTTCAGAGATGGAGGTAAAGCATGTTGAACAAACGAAATATCCGAAAGAACTTTTCAAAGTTTTTGAAGCTCATGGCGGTTTAGATCAATGGAAGACTTACAGAACCTTAAGTTTTGATATTCCAAACGAGGGCTTTATTGAAAACCAAGTAATAGATCTTTACAAAAGAAGCGATAAAGTAACAACGCCAACTTTTAGCCTTGGGTATGATGGTGATTATGTTTGGTTGTTGGATCCTTCGGAATCATATACGGGGAAACCAAAGTTTTACCATAACCTCATGTTCTATTTTTATGCTATGCCTTTTGTATTTACGGACAACGGTATTAATTATGAAGAGGTAGCACCTTTAGTGGTTGATGGTGTAAGTTACCCTGGTTTTAAAATTACGTATAATGCTGGAGTTGGTGCTTCTTCAAAAGATCATTATTATTTGCATTATGACGCAAATACCTTTCAAATGAAATGGCTGGGGTACACGGTTACATACTTTAGTAATGAGACTTCGGATAAAGTTAATTGGGTCAATTACAATGATTGGGGTAAAGTTGATGAACTACTTCTACCAAAATCCATAACGTGGCATTTGGTCGAAAATGGTGAAATTAAAGGACCAAGAAATACTGTAAATTTCGAAAATGCTAGTTTGTTGAAAACTGCGATGCCAAACGAATTTTATGCTAAACCAGAAAATGGCAAAGTTATAGTTGATTAGTTATAAATCTTATAATTATTACTTAAACAAGGTGTCATTTTTATGACACCTTGTTTTTTATAAGTAACTTGAATTTCATCAAATTTTTATAAAAATGAACGTACTTTTTTTTGGAATTGCCAAAGACATTGTGGGAAGTTCACAATTTACATTTTCTGATGAATTTAAAAAGCCTAATTCTGTTGCTGAATTAAAGGCTCAGTTGATAATTTCTTATCCGGAACTTTCAAAATTAACTTCTTTGGCGGTAGCTGTAAATAGTGAATATGCAGAAGATGACGTATCTTTAACTGTGGATGATGAAATAGCAATCATACCACCTGTAAGTGGAGGATAATGAGTGAAAAAATAGTTGAAATTGTAGATAATATTGATGCTTCGCAAGTGTTTAAGGAGCTTTCTCACCCTCACAGCGGCGGTATTTGTGTGTTTGTGGGTACTGTAAGAGAATTTACTAAGGAAGAAGAAGTAGTTTCTTTGGAATTTGAGACATATGAGAAAATGGCTTTAAAAGAGATGAACAAAATTGCAACGGATGCAGTTGCTAAATGGAATTTAAATAAAGTCATTATTCGGCATGCTGTTGGTTTAAAAGAAGTTGAAGTGCCTGTTGTAGTTGTAGGTGCTTCCTCTGCCCATAGAGATGCTTGTTTTGAGGCTTGTAGGTATTTAATCGATACGCTTAAAAAAACGGTTCCTATTTGGAAAAAAGAGCGTTTTGAGAATAAATCTGTTTGGGTATCTGCACATCCTTAAAACAAATATTTTATT
>TARA_R110002074_G_scaffold208880_2_pt1 | contig 44016 bp, 34 predicted proteins | sample TARA_R110002074 | Tara Oceans TARA_R110002074 (sample SAMEA4397215) | marine metagenome | biome: Polar Biome; feature: [MIX] marine epipelagic wind mixed layer (ENVO:01000061); material: water (ENVO:00002006), including particulate matter (ENVO:01000060) such as... | depth 10-100 m | reverse complement strand
CTATAACCGAATTTTAAAATGCTTCGTGCTGATTGACTTGAAAATAGGAGAACTTCAACATCAAGACCTCGGACAAATGCAGATGTACGTGAATTATTACGACCGAGAAATTCGATTGGACGAGGAAAATAAAACAATCGGAATAGTTCTATGTCAGAATAAGAGTGAATCAGTTGTGGAATATACATTGCCTGAAAATAATGAACAGATTTTTGCGAGTAAGTACAAAACTGTATTACCAAGCAAAGAAGAATTGAAACTGATAATAGCCGAACGAAATAACCAATGCTAAATGACAAGCTGAATAGTATAATCACACAAAAACAAAAAACCTGGGATAAATTAATTTACCTCAGGCTTTTCACATAAAAAATTAGAAAAATAAAATATTACAAAGCTGCTTTTATAGCCGCTTGCGCAGATACCAATCTGGCGATTGGCACTCTATAAGGCGAGCAACTTACATAATCCATTCCGGTGTTATAACAGAACTCCACTGAACTAGGTTCACCGCCATGTTCCCCGCATATACCAACTTTTAAATTTGGTTTTATGCTTCTACCTCGTTCTGTTCCCATTTTTATTAACTGTCCAACGCCTTCCTGATCCAATACTTCAAAAGGATCGACTTTTAAAATACCTTTTTCAATATATATTGGCAGAAACTTCCCCGCATCATCACGAGAATATCCAAAAGTCATTTGTGTTAAATCGTTTGTTCCAAAAGAGAAGAAATCTGCTTTTTCTGCAATTAAATCGGCCATTAAAGCTGCTCTAGGAACTTCAATCATGGTACCCACTAAATACTCAACACTATCGTTGCGTTCTTCAAAAATGATACTTGCGGTTTTTCTTATGATTTGCTCTTGAGCTTCAAACTCCTTTACTGTTCCTACTAAAGGCACCATAATTTCTGGATGACAAATAATATCTTTTTCTTTTAAATTAAGTGCTGCTTCTATGATGGCTCGGGTTTGCATTTCGGTAATTTCTGGATAGGTATTTCCTAATCTACAACCTCTGTGACCAAGCATCGGGTTGAATTCCTCTAATTCAGCTACTTTATTCTTAACCGCTTGCAAAGAAATGTGCATCTCCTCAGCCAATTCTTTTTGAGTTGCTAATTGATGAGGCACAAACTCATGCAATGGAGGGTCCAGTAAACGAATGGTTACCGATAAGCCTTCCATAGCTTCAAAAATACCTTCAAAATCAGAACGTTGCATTGGTAATAGTTCTTCTAAAGCTTGTTTTCTACCTTTAACGGTATCAGCTAAAATCATTTCACGCATCGCTTTAATTCTATCAACCTCAAAAAACATGTGTTCTGTTCTGGTCAATCCAATACCCTGTGCCCCAAAACTACGGGCTACTTTAGCGTCTTTTGGACTATCAGCATTGGTGCGTACTTTCATCACAGCATGCTTATCAGCTAACTCCATAACTTCGGCAAATTCGCCACTAAGTTCTGGTTCTACTGTAGCCACTTTACCTTCAATAATATTGCCCGTTGAACCGTTTAATGAAATCCAATCGCCTTCATGATATTCATGGTCGCCAACAGTAAGTGTTCTTGTTTTATAGTTAATTTTTAATGCACCTGCTCCAGAAATACAACATTTGCCCATACCACGTGCCACTACCGCCGCATGCGAGGTCATACCCCCACGAGCCGTTAAAATACCTTTGGCAATATTCATCCCTTCTAAATCTTCAGGCGAGGTTTCAATACGCACTAGAATACTGTTTTTGTATTTATCGGCTTCATCAGCAAAGAACACAATTTTACCTGTTGCTGCACCAGGAGATGCCGGTAAACCCTGCGCGATGACATGAGCTCTTTTTAAAGCTTCAGGATCGAATATGGGGTGTAACAATTCATCTAATTTATTGGCTTCAATTAAAAGAAGAGCTTCTTTTTCGTCAATCATGCCTTCTTTTAATAAATCCATGGCAATTTTTACCATAGCCGCTCCTGTACGCTTACCGTTTCTGGTTTGTAGAATCCAAAGTTTTCCATCTTGAATGGTGAACTCCATATCCTGCATATCGCGATAATGCTTTTCTAAAGTATCTTGATAGGTATTTAATTCCTTAAAGATGGATGGCATTAATTCTTCAAGCGATGGATAATTTTCTACCCTATCATCTTCTTCAACTTTAGCTAATTCTGCCCAACGTTTAGACCCCAATTTTGTAATTTGTTGTGGTGTTCTAACCCCTGCAACCACATCTTCACCTTGTGCATTTATCAAATATTCGCCGTTGAAAACATTTTCACCGGTACCCGCATCACGTGTAAAACAAACACCCGTACCAGAATTATCACCCATATTACCATAAACCATGGCTTGTACATTTACGGCAGTTCCCCAATCGGCAGGATAACCATGCATATTTCTGTAATACACCGCCCGGTCTCCATTCCAACTATTGAAAACCGCTATGATGGCACCCCAAAGTTGATCCCAAGGATTAGTTGGAAAATCGTGACCTGTACGTTTTTTAACAGCATCCTTAAAGTCGTAAACAAGATCTTTTAAATCTTGAATAGTAAAATCCGTATCCAACACGATACCTCTTTTTTCTTTAAGATGCTCCATAATTTCTTCAAAAGGATCGATATCTTCTTTTGAAGCTGGTTTCATGCCCAAAACCACACCACCGTACATTTGAATAAAACGCCGGTAAGAATCCCAAGCAAATTGCTCATTGTTAGTCTTTTTAGCTAACCCAAGTACAACCTCATCATTCATCCCTAAATTAAGAACGGTATCCATCATTCCTGGCATTGAAACTCTTGCTCCAGAGCGAACAGACACCAATAACGGGTTTTCTTTATCACCAAAAGTTGTTCCCATTAAAGATTCTATATTAGCTACTGTCGCTTCAACTTCTTCTTTAATAATATCAACAACCGCTTCCTGACCTAGTAAATTATATTCGGTACAAACTTCGGTTGTAATTGTAAACCCAGGTGGAACAGGAATTCCTATGGCGCTCATTTCTGCTAAATTTGCTCCTTTACCACCCAAAAGGTTCTTCATTGTACTGTTTCCATCTGCGCTTTTGTTTCCAAATTTGTAAACTCTAGCTTTTACATCTTGTAATATTTCCATAATCTAAAATTTATATGTGATTAAATGGTAAAATTATTTAGTAAAAAGTTTCATTTCAATGATTTAAGTCATATAAAAACTGTTTTTAATTACATATACTCTTTTTAGTATATTCTTAAAAATCCAATACAGTAAATTAGAATTTCCTGTTTTTTTTAGTGGTTATTTGAAAATCTTATTTATTTACCTAATTTGCACAAAAGAATTTTGAAAAAGAAATGAAAGATACTACGAGAATTTTTGACTTCGCTTATTACCAAAAAAACACCTATGGTTTAGAAAAAGCATTCACCACTAAATATAACGGCGAATGGCAATCTATATCATCTAAAGATTTTTTAATTCAAGTAAATAAAATTAGTAGAGGTTTATTAAAGCTTGGGGTGCAACCTAATGATAAAATTGCCGTTATATCCTCAACTAATAGAACGGAATGGAATATTATAGACCTAGGGATTTTACAAATTGGAGCGCAAAACGTACCTGTTTATCCAACTATTTCTGCTGAAGATTACGAATATATTTTAAACCATTCAGAATCTGTTTATTGCTTTATTTCAGATAGTGAGGTTGCTAAAAAACTAAATGCAGTTAAAGGGAATACAAGTCTTAAAAACATTTATACTTTTGACATCCTTAATGGTGAAAATAACTGGAATGATGTTTTGGCACTTGGTGAAGATGCTAGTAATCAAACCGAAGTTGAAATAAGAAAACAGGCTGTAAAACCAGAAGATTTAGCAACTTTAATTTACACCTCTGGCACAACTGGTAAACCCAAAGGCGTTATGTTATCGCATAAAAATATTGTGTCTAATGTTTTAGATAGTGAAAAACGAGTACCTTTTAGTAAAGGACGATCTAAAGCTTTAAGTTTTCTTCCTGTATGTCATGTTTTTGAGCGTATGATTTTATACTTATACCAATATTGCGGTGTGGAAATCTATTTTGCTGAATCTATTGAAAAAATGAGTGATAACCTTAAAGAGGTCAAGCCTACGGTAATGACTGCTGTTCCCAGATTATATGAAAAAGTTTACGATAAAATCATAGCAAAAGGCGCAGCTTTAACTGGTATTAAAAAAATGCTCTTTTTTTGGGCGGTTAATTTAGGCTTGAAATTTGAACCCTACGGACAAAATGGATGGTGGTATGAGACACAACTAAAACTTGCTAGAAAACTTATTTTCAGTAAATGGAAAGAAGGGCTAGGTGGAAATTTAGAGCTTATGGTATCAGGCAGTGCTGCTTTACAACAACGTTTAACACGAATTTTTGCTGCTGCAGGATTACCAATTATGGAGGGCTATGGATTAACTGAAACTTCACCTGTAATTTCTGTAAACGATATGCGAAACGGCGGGTTTAAAATTGGAACCGTTGGAAGAATTATTGATAATGTAGATATTAAAATTGCTGAAGATGGAGAAATTCTTTGCAAAGGCCCAAATGTTATGATGGGCTATTATAAAGATCCTGAGAAGACTGCCCAAGTGATGACTGGTGATTATTTTCATACCGGTGACATTGGTGAAATTGATGACGAGGGTTTCTTAAAAATAACAGATCGTAAAAAGGAAATGTTTAAAACCTCTGGTGGTAAATATGTGGCTCCTGCCCTTTTAGAAAATCAGTTTAAACAATCTCGATTTATAGAACAAATCATGGTTATTGGTGAAGGTGAAAAAATGCCGGCTGCATTAATTCAATTAAATTATGAATTTGTAAAGGAGTGGGCAAAACGACATAATATTGAATATAAATCAAATGAAGATATTATTACTGATAGCATTTTAAAGGAACGTATTCAAGAAGAAATTGATACAGCTAATACCAATTTTGGCAAATGGGAACAAATTAAAAAGTTCGAGATAACGCCTGATATTTGGTCTATTGACGCAGGGCATTTAACCCCGACCATGAAAATGCGACGTAAGATTATAAAAGAAAAATACATTCATTTAATTGAGAAAATTTATAGAAGTTAAAAAGGTTTCTTTTAAAATTTTTCATTCAACACCCTTCCTTAAACCACAAAAAAATCAAAATAAACAACTGATATTTAAGGATTTCATATTTTTTTAATACATTTATTGGTAACAAACCAATTAAAATTTAAAAAAATGAAAACAAAAAATTTCTTAGTTGCTGGTATTGTTGGCGGCATTGTTGATTTCCTTTTAGGATGGTTATTTTATGGTATTATATTCATAAATACCTTTCCTCAACCCGAACAAAGTTCAGGAACCATGCTATTCATATTCCTTGGATGCATAACATTTGGACTATTTGTATCTTATATCTACACCCAATGGGCACAAATTTCTACTGGCGTCACTGGTGCCAAGGCTGGAGCTATTATTGGATTATTCATGGGTCTATTTTACAACTTCTTTAATTTAGCTATGCTACCAGATACCACTTTACAATTAGCTGCGCTAGATGTGGGTATTTCTATTGTTATGACTGCAATTATTGGTGCCGTTATTGGTATAGTAAACGGTAAAATGGGTTAATCTAACTCTAAGGTAAAAAATAAAACTAACACCTCTTTAGTGGAGGTGTTTTTTTATGATGCCATTTTTTACTAAATTTATTATGCATGCATAATAAATTTTTATATATTTGACACACCAACCTCTCAATATGAAAGAAAGAACAATTGACTACATTTTAAGAACAACATGGTTAACCGTTCAAAAAATGTATAATGAAGAAGCTCTTAAGTTTGAAAGCACTATGGCTACCGGATTTACATTGTTAAGTATAGACCGTGAAAAAGGCACGCCATCAACTGCTTTAGGCCCTAAAATGGGAATGGAGGCCACAAGTCTTTCCAGAATATTGAAAACCATGGAAAAGCGAGGGTTAATAGAGCGCCACCCAAACCCAGAGGACGGGCGTGGAGTAATTATTAAGCTTACTGATTTTGGATTGGAAAAGCGAGATTACTCCAAAGAACGTGTATTAACCTTTAATGAAGCTATAAAAAAAAGTGTTTCTGAAGAAAAACTAAAACACTTTTATGAAGTAGCCGATGTAATAACAGATATGGTTACAAATAAAAAAATATTTACTCAAAACGATAAGTAGTTTAAAAATGAACAAACGTAGAATAAAAAAAATAGCCATTATTGGTTCTGGTATTATGGGAAGCGGCATTGCTTGCCATTTTGCAAATATTGGTGCAGACGTACTTTTATTGGACATTATACCAAGAGAACTAAATGATAAAGAAAAAGCGCAAGGCTTAACTTTAGAAGATAAAGTAGTGAGAAACAGATTAGTCAATGATGCTTTAACTACTTCATTAAAATCCAAACCCTCGCCAATTTATCATCAAAAATTTGCCAATAGAATTACTACTGGTAATTTAGAAGATGATATTTCTAAAGTTGCCGGTGTTGATTGGATTATGGAGGTTGTTGTAGAACGACTGGATATAAAACAACAAGTTTTTGAAAAATTGGAAAAACATAGAACTCCCGGTACTTTAATTACAAGTAATACGTCTGGGATTCCTATTAAATTTATGAGTGAAGGGCGAAGTGAAGATTTTCAGAAGCACTTTTGCGGCACACACTTTTTCAACCCAGCACGTTACTTAAAACTTTTCGAAATTATTCCTGGCCCAAAAACAGATGATGCTGTTTTAGAGTTTCTGAATGGTTATGGTGAACAATTCCTTGGAAAAACCTCTGTAATTGCTAAAGACACTCCTGCTTTCATAGGAAACAGAATTGGTGTTTTTAGCATTATGAGCTTATTTCATACCGTTAAGGACATGGATTTAACTATTGAGGAAGTTGATAAATTAACGGGGCCTGTTATCGGTCGCCCAAAATCGGCAACCTTCCGAACGGTTGATGTTGTTGGTTTAGATACACTTGTTCACGTGGCTAACGGAATTGCTGAAAATTGTAAGGATGATGAGCAATTAGAGCTTTTTAAACTACCAGATTTCATCAATACGATGATGGAAAATAAATGGTTAGGAAGTAAAACAGGACAAGGATTTTATAAGAAAGAGGTTTCCGCTGATGGAAAAAAAGAAATTCTTTCTTTAGACCTTAACACCTTAGAATACCGTTCTGCTCAAAAAGCAAAATTTGCCACTTTAGAATTAACAAAGCAAGTTGATAAAGTCGTTGACCGTTTTAAAATCCTAGTTAATGGAAAAGATAAAGCAGGTGAATTTTACAGGAAAAGTTTTGCCGCTTTGTTTGCTTATGTATCGCATAGAATTCCTGAAATTACAGACGATTTATATAAAATTGATGATGCTATGAAAGCTGGCTTTGGATGGGAACATGGTCCCTTCCAAATTTGGGATGCTATTGGTGTGGAAAAAGGTATTGAGTTGATAAAGGCAGAAGGTTTAGAACCTGCTAGTTGGGTAAACGATATGCTAGCATCAGGTTCATCGTCATTTTACACTATAAAAGATGGAGCTACCTTTTCATATGACATACCTAAAAAAATACAAGAAAAAATTCCAGGACAAGATGCCTTTATCATATTAGATAATATCAGAAAATCAAAAGAAGTATTTAAAAATACAGGTGTTATTATTGAAGATTTAGGTGATGGCATTATAAACTGTGAATTCCAATCTAAAATGAATACCATTGGTGCTGATGTTTTAGCAGGAATTAATAAAGCAATCGATTTAGCCGAAAAGAATTTTGACGGATTAGTTATTGGAAATCAAGGTGCTAATTTCTCAGTTGGCGCCAATATTGGAATGATTTTCATGATGGCTGTTGAGCAAGAATATGATGAATTAAATGGTGCTGTCAAGTATTTTCAAGATACTATGATGCGTATGCGTTATTCGTCAATTCCAACTATTTCTGCGCCTCACGGTATGTCACTTGGTGGTGCATGCGAACTCTCAATGCATGCTGATAAAGTGGTTGCCGCAGCCGAAACCTATATGGGATTAGTTGAATTTGGCGTTGGTGTTATTCCAGGTGGAGCTGGTTCAAAAGAAATGGCATTACGTGCATCAGACACGTTTAGAAAGGGTGATGTTGAACTTAATACATTGCAAGAATACTTCCTAACCGTAGGTATGGCAAAAGTGTCAACTTCAGCTTATGAAGCTTTCGATTTAGGTTTACTACAACAAGGAAAAGATGTTATTGTAGTTAATAAAGACCGCCAAATTGCAACCGCAAAAGCGCATGCTAGATTGATGGCTGATGCTGGTTATACACAACCCGTAAAACGTGCGGATGTAAAAGTTTTAGGAAAACAAGCATTAGGAATGTTTTTAGTAGGCACAGATGCTATGGAAGCTAGCCATTATATAAGTGAGCACGATCAAAAAATCGCAAACAAATTGGCTTACGTTATGGCTGGTGGCGATTTATCTGAACCAACTCTAGTGACTGAACAATATCTATTGGATTTAGAACGTGAAGCCTTTTTAAGCTTATGCACAGAACGTAAAACATTAGAACGTATTCAGCACATGTTAAAAACTGGTAAACCTCTAAGAAATTAGACAGCTAGAAACTAGATTATAGACTATGTATGGGAAGACATAATTTCAAAAAATTGAAAATTTGGCAAGATGGAATTCAACTTGTAAAAGAGAATTATAAATTGACTCGAACTTTTCCAGATTTTGAAAGATTTAATCTCATTAGTCAGATGAACAGATGTGCTGTTTCCATCCCTTCTAATATTTCAGAAGGTTCAAGTAAAAGCACAGATAGACATTTTAATAAATATCTTGAAAATAGTCTTGGTTCAGCATTTGAATGGGAAACTCAATTAATAGTTTCTTTCAATGAGAATTATCTAGATAAAAATAAATTCGACGAATTAGAAAATAAAATATTACAAATTCAAAAAATGTTAGGAAAGTTTATAGATAACTTGAATGATTAGTCTAGTCTCTAATCGTCTATATTCTAGACTCTATTTTCAAAATAAAAATTAAAACTATGAAGACCGCATATATAGTAAAAGCATACAGAACAGCAGTTGGAAAAGCGCCTAAAGGTGTGTTCCGCTTTAAAAGAACCGATGAATTAGCTGCTGAAACCATTCAGTACATGATGAAGGAATTACCAAATCTTGATGTTTCAAGAATTGATGATGTTATCGTTGGTAATGCTATGCCCGAGGGTTCGCAAGGGTTAAACATGGCACGATTTATTTCATTAATTGGATTAGATAGTGTGGATGTTCCAGGTGTAACCGTGAATCGTTTTTGTGCTTCGGGAATTGAAACCATCGGAATTGCAACAGCTAAAATCCAAGCAGGAATGACAGATTGCATTATTGCTGGTGGCTCTGAAAGTATGAGTGCTGTTCCCATGACTGGTTATAAACCTGAGTTGAATTATGAGACTGTAAAGTCTGGACATGAAGATTATTATTGGGGTATGGGAAATACTGCTGAAGCGGTTGCAAATCAATTTAAAGTCTCTAGAGAAGACCAGGATGAATTTGCATATAATTCACATATGAAAGCGTTAAAGGCGCAAGCTGAAAATCGTTTTCAAGATCAGATTGTTCCTATCGATGTAGAGCAAATCTATGTCGATTCCAACGGGAAAAAAGCAACAAAAACGTACACTGTAACTAAAGATGAAGGGCCACGAGCCGGAACAAGTATCGAAGTTTTATCTAAACTACGTCCAGTTTTCGCTCAAGGCGGAAGTGTTACGGCTGGAAACTCTTCACAAATGAGTGATGGTGCCGCTTTTGTTATGGTAATGAGCGAAGACATGGTTAAAGAGTTAAATCTAGAACCTATTGCGCGTTTAGTAAATTATGCCGCTGCTGGTGTGGAACCTCGTATTATGGGTATTGGTCCTGTAAAGGCCATTCCAAAAGCATTAAAACAAGCGGGTTTAAAACAATCTGATTTAGAATTGATTGAATTAAACGAAGCATTTGCATCGCAATCATTAGCTGTTATTCGCGAATTAAACTTAAACCCAGATATTATAAATGTAAATGGTGGTGCTATTGCATTAGGTCACCCACTTGGTTGTACAGGAGCAAAACTTTCTGTACAGTTGTTTGATGAAATGCGCAAGCGCAATATGATAGGCAAATATGGTGCCGTAACCATGTGTGTTGGTACAGGTCAAGGGGCTTGTGGGGTTTTTGAATTTTTGAATTAAAAGCCCCACCCAACCTCCCCAGAGGGGAGGAGTCAAAACAAATAAAATATTGTATAACTTAATAAATTACCCTGATTAAATTTCTCCCCCTTTTGGGGAGTTAGAGGGGGCAAAACTATGGAAGCAACAGAAAAAGATATTTTACGTGGTGGTCAATTTTTAGTCAGAGAAATCAGTTCTGATGAAATGTTTACTCCAGAAGATTTCAACGAAGACCAGCTGATGATGAAAGAAGCTGTAACAGAATTTGTAGACAGAGAAATTTGGTCTAAAAAAGCTCAGTTTGAGAAAAAGGATTACGCATTAACTGAATCTTGCATGCGAAAAGCTGGAGAACTTGGCTTTTTAAGTGTTTCAGTTCCAGTAGAATATGGCGGAATGGGAATGGGTTTTGTTGATACCATGTTAGTTTGCGATTATATTTCTGGAGCTACTGGATCTTTCAGTACAGCATTTGGCGCACATACAGGTATTGGTACCATGCCAATTACGCTATATGGTACTGAAGAGCAAAAACAAAAATATGTACCGAAATTAGCTACTGGCGAATGGTTTGGTTCCTATTGTTTAACGGAACCAAGTGCTGGTAGTGACGCTAATTCTGGTAAAACTAAGGCGGTTTTATCTGAAGATGAGAAAACCTATAAAATTACAGGGCAGAAAATGTGGATTTCCAATGCTGGTTTCTGTAGTTTAATGATTGTTTTTGCGCGTATTGAAGATGATAAAAACATTACTGGCTTTATAGTAGAATACGATAAAGAAAACCCAAATGGCATTACTATGGGCGAAGAGGAACATAAACTAGGTATTCGGGCTTCTTCTACGCGTCAGGTATTTTTTAACGAAACTGTGGTTCCTGTTGAAAATATGCTATCAACAAGAGGTAACGGATTTAAAATTGCTATGAATGCTTTAAACGTTGGAAGAATCAAATTAGCTGCGGCTTGTTTAGATGCCCAACGCCGAGTAATTACAGAATCTGTAAAATATGCGAATGAACGTATTCAATTTAAAGTCCCTATTTCTAGTTTTGGAGCTATCCGTCAAAAAATAGCTGAGATGGCTACTAATTGTTGGGTTGGTGAAGCCGCAAGTTACAGAGCAGGAAAAAACATTGAAGACCGTATTAAACTGAGACAAAATAACGGCAAAGATACGCATCAAGAAGCGGAGTTAAAAGCTGTTGAAGAATATGCTATTGAATGTTCTATCTTGAAAGTAGCAGTTTCTGAGCATACACAAAATTGTACCGATGAGGGTATCCAAATTTTTGGTGGCATGGGATTTTCAGAGGAAACCCCAATAGAATCTGCTTGGAGAGATGCCCGTATTGCTAGAATTTATGAAGGTACAAATGAAATTAACAGAATGCTTTCAATAGGTATGCTTATCAAAAAAGCTATGAAAGGTCATGTTGATTTATTAGGTCCGGCAACAGCTGTTGCAAATGAATTAACGGGTATTCCTTCATTTGAACCTCAGGATTTTTCAGAATTATTTTCAGAAGAAAAAAGCATTATTAAAAATCTTAAGAAACTTTTCTTAATGGTTTCGGGAGCAGCTTTACAGAAATACGGAGAGAAAATTGAAAAGCATCAACAATTGATGTTAGCAGCTTCAGATATTTTAATTCAAATTTATTTAGCAGAATCTGCTATTTTACGTGCAGAAAAAATGGCTAAAAAAGATGGTGAAGAAAAATCAAAAGAACAAATAGCTATGGCTAAATTAAATCTATTTCATGCCATAGATGTTATTGAAACAGCAGGGAAACATTCAATTATTTCATTCTCAACTGGTGATGAACAACGCATGATGCTAATGGGCTTAAAACGCTATATAAAGTATGTTAATATGCCTAACATTATAGAATTACGACATATAATTGCTGATAAGGTAATTAAAGAAAATAAATATTGCTTCTAAGCATTTTATAGTGACTAACTCAAATTTAAAAACGCTCCAAAAATTTGGAGCGTTTTTTATTTTCTGTACTTTAGATAAAATTTTTTATATGAAAAAGCTCGCACTCGTTTTAATATTTTTAACAACTTGTTTCATTACTGCTCAAAAAGACAAGCAACTATATGATATAATTGATGCTGTTTCAGCAGATAGAATCGAAAGCGATATTCAAACTTTAGTAAACTTCGGAACCAGAAACACATTTAGTGATACGGTTTCAAACACTAGAGGCATAGGCGCAGCTAGACGTTGGATTAAGCAGGAATTTGAAAGTATTTCTAAAGATTGTAATAATTGTATTGATGTTTTCTATCAAAAGGATTTTGTTTCAAAAGAAGGTAATAATCGCGTTCCACATGATGCTTGGGTTGTAAATGTTGTAGCTATTCAAAAAGGTTCAAAATATCCCAACAGATATATAATTATGAGTGGCGATATTGATTCCCGCGCAAGCGACACCATGGATTTTACCATTGATGCTCCAGGAGCTAATGATAACGCCTCGGGTATGGCAGGAACTATTGAAGCGGCTCGGGTACTTTCAAAATATCAATTTGAAAATAGTATTATCTATGTTGGGTTATCTGGCGAGGAACAAGGGCTTTTTGGCGGTGCTGGACTTGCAGCTTATGCTAAAGAAAAAGGTTGGGATATTATAGGCGTTTTTAATAACGATATGATTGGAAACATAAAAGGCGTTGACGGTGTTATTGATAATAGATCCTTCCGTATATTCTCAGAACCAGTTCCAGCCAATGAAACAGAACGTGAAAGAATGCTTAGGCGCTTTTATGGTGGCGAAGTAGATGGTATTTCACGTCAGTTGGCACGTTATGTTTACAAAACAACGAAAACTTATATGCCAGAAATGAATCCTATGATGATTTATAGGCTGGATAGATTTGGTCGTGGCGGTCATCATCGGCCTTTTAACGATTTAGGTTTTGTAGGTATTCGCATTATGGAAGCGCACGAAAATTACACGCAACAGCATCAAGATATTCGTGAAGAAAATGATATTAAATATGGTGACGTTATAGAACATCTTAATTTTGATTATGCTAAAAAATTAACTGCTGTAAATGCTATTAACATGGCGAGTTTAGCCTGGGCACCACCAACTCCAAAAAATGTAGCCATAGGTGGTGTGGTAGAAGCTTCTGCTAAATTTAAATGGGACAAAGTTGATGGAGCAAAAGGTTATAAAATATACTGGAGAGATACCACTTCACCTACTTGGGATTATAGCCGTTATGTTGGTGATGTTTCAGAATTTACTTTGAATGGTATTGTTATTGATAATTCCTTTTTTGGAATAGCATCTGTAAATGAAGATGGTTTTGAAAGTGTTGTTGTTTTTCCCAACAAGGTTTTTACAGATTAATCCGAATAAAATATTAACAAACACTTAATAATCTTTTTATTTAATTTAGAAAAAAATTAAAACAATGTTACACCGCTACTACTTATACTTACTATTGACTTCTATGTTATTACCTGACTTTTCAGTGCAGGCTCAAGATATTATATCAGAAAAACATAATTTCACTAGACAAGATACTTTACGAGGAACTATTACTCCAGAGCGTGAATGGTGGGATTTAACCTATTACCATCTAGATATTAAAGTAAACCCAGATGAAAAATATATTTCGGGTAAAAATACTATTCAATATAAAGTTTTAAAGCCTAATTCTGTGATGCAAATTGATTTACAACCACCTTTAAAAATAACTAAAGTTGTTCAAAACGATACTTTATTAGAAGTTAAACATGACGGAAATGCCCATTTTATAACCTTACTTGAAAACCAAAATATTGATGATATAAATAGCATCGATGTGTATTATGAAGGTTATCCTAAAGAGGCTATTAGAGCACCATGGGATGGTGGTATTTCATGGAAAAAAGATAGTAATGGTAATCATTTTATAGCCTCATCGTGTCAAGGTTTGGGAGCTAGCGTTTGGTGGCCCAACAAAGACCATATGTATGACGAAGTTGACAGTATGCTAATTAGTGTAAATGTACCTGATAAACTAATGAACGTATCCAATGGTAAATTACGTTTAATTGAGCAAATAGGAGATACGAAAACATTCCATTGGTTTGTAAAAAACCCAATAAACAACTATGGCGTTAATATTAATATTGGCAATTATGCTCATTTCTCTGAGGTTTATGATGGTATGGCAGGACATTTAGATATGGATTATTATGTGCTAAGCGATAATGTTGAAAAAGCAAAAGAACATTTTAAAGATGCACCAAAAATGATGAAAGCTTTTGAACATTGGTTTGGTCAATATCCATTTTATGCAGATGGATATAAACTTGTAGAAGTCCCATATTTAGGAATGGAACACCAGAGTTCTGTAACTTACGGAAATAAATATATGAAGGGCTATTTAGGTAAAGATTTATCTGGAACTGGTTGGGGTTTAAAATTCGACTTCATCATCATACACGAATCTGGACATGAGTGGTTTGCAAACAATATTACAAATAAGGATGTAGCCGATATGTGGATACATGAGAGTTTTACGGCTTATTCCGAAAATCTTTTTTTAGACTACTATTATGGTAAAAAAGCTTCAGCAGAATATGTTGTTGGCACTAGAAAACTTATACAAAATGACAAACCAATTATTGGATATTATAATGTAAATAAAAAAGGTTCTGGAACTGATATGTACTATAAAGGAGCCAATATGCTCCATACTTTAAGACAACTTATTGAAGATGATGAAAAATGGCGACAGATTTTACGTAAAATGAATGTGGAGTTTTATCATCAAACCGTAACGACACAACAAATTGAGCATTTTCTATCAAAAGAAACAGGTATCGATTTAACCGAATTTTTTAATCAATATTTAAGAGATACACGTATTCCTACTTTAGAATATACCATTGATAAAAAAGAACTTAAATACCGTTGGACCAACATTGTCGATAAATTTGATATGCCAGTTCAAGTTACTATTGATGAAAAAGAACAATGGCTATTCCCAAAAGCTGATTGGAAAACAATGCCAATAGATTCTAAAAATGCTTCCCTAGAAGTAGACTCGGATTTTTATATTTACTCTAAAGAAATTTAAACCTTTTGGATTTTCAAGAAATTCATTTTGAACGGGATACCGATTGGTACGATTGGTTGCTAGGAAACCACAAAAAAGAAAAAGGGGTTTATCTTATTTTTTATAAGCTTGAATTGAATATTCCAACCATGCGTTGGGAAGAAGCTGTAAAGGTGGCATTGTGCTTTGGATGGATAGATTCTACCGTTAAAAGTTTAGGGGACGGAAAAAGAAGACAATATTTTTGTCCAAGAAATGATAAAAGTGTTTGGAGCGCATTGAATAAAAAATATATTAAGATGTTAATTTCTGAAAATTTAATGCATGAAAGTGGTTTAAAAAAAGTAAAAATAGGAAAACAAAATGGTAGTTGGATTGCATTGGATGATGTTGAAAACGGGGTTATTCCTGAAGATTTACAAGTTCAATTTGATAAATCCCCAATAGCTTTCAATAATTACCAAAACTTTGCACCTTCCTACCGTAAAAGCTATTTATACTGGCTCAATCAGGCAAAACGTGAGGAAACCAGAAAAAAACGCATAACTGAAATCATCCGATTATGCGCCAATAATATTAAATCAAGAGGTAGTTATTGATATTTAAAACTGTTTTAATAAAACAGATTAGATTCCATTGTACGTTGATTGATAGAGCTTTTAAATACCTCAATCATTCGTTTTGCAATGCCTGTCCACCCAAAATTACGACGCGCGAAACGTGCGCCTTCAACCGATAATTCATTTCTCATTTTAGGATATAAAAGTGGCATAGACATCATTGCGCCAAACTCAATAGGTCTGTGTGGATCTGCAAATAATGCTTGATTTCCAAAATCTATCAAATCGTATAATCCGCCATGAACGGTTATAACACTTGGTGTACCACAAGCCATAGCTTCAATAGCTACCATACCAAAAGGCTCGTATCTTGATGGCATTGCGAATATATTAGCTGATCGGTACACATTAGCTAAATCTTCATCTGCAATATAATTTTTCCATTTAATTTTGTCCTCTACACCCAATTCAGTCGCCAGTTTCTTCAATTTGGCAACGCCTTCATCATCTTGATCGGATTTATCGCTACCAATGGCTGCAACCAATCGCGCCTCAGGGCAAAGTTCAAAAACAGTTGGCAAAGCTTGTATTAATAAATCATAACCTTTATTATGAGCCATTCTACCAAGTGTTAAAATATCCGTTGGCTGAATATCATATTTGGTTCTAATTTTATCATTTTCTTTTGAAGGTACAGGAAAGAATCTATTCTCATCAATTCCTGGTGGTATCATCGTGCAATTTTTTGGTAAAACATCATATTGCTTTGTCAATAAATCTACTTGAGGTATTGTAGTTGCGATAATATGATTACACATTTGATAGACAAAGTATTCTTTCTGTATGCGTTCTTTAAAACGGTATGTTTTTTCCATTTCTTTTTCATCCATATCACTACCCATGGTATGCTGTTTCCACCACCCTACAGAATGTGGTGTATGCACATGGGATATACCTAACTCTTCTGCTATTTTCTGACCTGCAAAACCGGCATCCCAATAATGTGAGTAAACCACATCGTATTTCTTATTTTCTTTTTTTATAGCCGCCAGAGTATTTGTAACAAACTTTTTTAAATGGTCATGCATATCCTCTTTTCTGATAAATTTTTTACCACCAAAAGGAATACGCCATACGCTATAATTTTCATCGACATGATCATATTCAGGTTGATCTTCAAATTGACGCGTTAATAGATCCACTCGTTTTCCAAGTCTGCTAAAACGCTCTGCGAGCTCTAAAACATAAACTACTTGACCACCAGTATCTGGTTTTCCGAATTCCGCATTAGCGCCTACATAGCCGTGTAACGAGATCATTAATATTGATTTCATATCTTTATTTTTAGTTATTGTTTAATTATTTTTAAATCATGGCATGCAGAAATATATTGTGCTGCAGACCATGCTTGATACGATTTACCCATAGCTTTTCCTGTAATGCCGTGGGCCCATTCTGTAAACTCCCATTCTTCTGTTAAGCCTTCTTTATTGATTAATGCTAATTTGTGCAATTCTGAAATGGCTACATCCTTGAGTCCAAGTTTACTTATAAACTTAACCCAAAACCCACCTACAAAAGGCCATATACCACCGTTGTGATAATGGTTTGGTAAATTCAATAAATTAACGGTGTAATACGGTTTCCAATCTGGATCGCCCGGAGTAACTACTGGATATACATTTGAAACAGGAAAAGGATCATTGACCCCAACACCAAGCATAAACTTAAATGTTTGGTGTGCTTTTTCGGCATCAACAGCACCGTGTAAAAATGCTAAAACATTCCCAAATACATCACAACGCCAACTAAAATCGAATGGTGTGGTTTGTGCAATTAAATACGGGGTATCTCCAAGCGTGAATTGGCGTTCTGCAAAGGATACAGAAGAAAACAGTTTTTGCTGCGTTGAAGGCCAAAAATTTTGTAATATTTCTTTTTTAATAACCTGAGACCATCTAATATATTCTCCAGCTTCCTCATAGTTTCCTAGCATTTCCAACATTCTACCAAAACTTACATTGGCACGATACCATAAAATTTCATCATAAAGAATATTATAGCTTCCACCAAACAAATCCGTCCAGTCCCCAGCTTCTGGTATTTCTAATAGCGCATCATTATTACTATCATGAGCACCCAACCATCGCATGGTTTCTTTTATATCTGAAATATATTGACGAAGGAATTTAATATCCTTAGTGACATTTACATATTCATAAAACGCAATAACTACCCATATACCACTATCTATTGAGCAAATCCCTCCCACTCCTGAATAATCTGCTACATTATCCATAATACGAACATTTGAAGGAATTTGTCCGTTACGGGAAATGTGTTCTAGTAATGTAACTAATGTTTGCCTCTGGCATTTGTGAATTTCCTCATCATGGATAAGTGGCAATGACCCTATAACGGTTATAGCACCATCTCTTGCCCATACACTATGATAGTTTTCATCAGTACCATTAGGAATATTATCTTTTATGGAACAGGCCGAAAAACCTAACGGTGTAATATTCTTTTTTAATGCTTCAATAGCTTTATGGTAGCCTTCTCGAATTAAAGCAATTTTTTCGTTTTCATCTTCTTCAGCAATATTATTTAATTCCTGCTGAATGATATAATCATCAGTATGGTCTTTATTATTTTCAACTATAGCTTCTTCTGGTAAAATACCATAATAAATAAGGCCTTCAATAACACCATCGCCATGTTCTCCCTCGGCATGGTAAATTTGACGGTACTTTGTGTATTTATAAAGCTCTTCATGTGCATTGGCAACCACGATACCTTTTACATCTTCCATATCAAACATAGCTGAATCATTTCCGCTATCGCCTGCAACTAAGGCATGGATTGGTTTTAAATCCAGTTTTTTTAATAACCATTGTAATGCGTTTCCTTTATTTGCCCATTTAGGAAGAATGTCAAGGTACTGCTCGCCAGAATAAACCACGTTTATATGCATGTTAGCCTTAACAAAATCTTTTTCTATGCCTTCAATAAGTTCGGGAGTCGCATCATGAAAAAAGTAACTTCGTTTGTATGCATGTTGAAATTTTGAGGGCTGATCACTAATTGGGTGATCTATATTTTGTATGATAGTTTCAACCGAATTTAAATTCCAACCATCTTCCAATACATCATTAAACTCTTTAACCACCTGTTTTTTATTATAGTCATAAATATGAGTTCCAACACCAGAAATAATATAATCGGGCTTTGGTAATGTGCCTTTATTTATTAAACTGAGAACATCATCAATTAAGCGTCCTGTATTGTAGGCAAGCTTAATATCAGTATTTGGCTTGTACTTCTTCCATATTTTTGGGAAGTTACTTTTGTGTGTATTAAAATCTATTAAGGTATTATCAATATCGAAAGAAAGAAGTTTTATATCTGGTTGAATATTATCCTCTGTTTTGCTCATGAATTAATCTTTTTTATTTGAATTAAAGCTCGTATTTCGAATAATTTAAGGTTTTACAGAGTAAAATACAAGAAATTGAACCTGATTCTTACCAGTATTTTCAAAGTGTTAAATTGAAACTAATAGAATGAGAAATAATAAAATATTCTTTTATTTTTTTAATATTTAACAATTTTGTAAAAATATGTATTATTCAGACTTTCCTATTATTAAGCATAAAAAAGGGAAGCAATTTGCTTCCCTTTTTTTTAAATACCACTTATAAAACTGCCATAAGGGTCCTTAAATTGAATCCCTTGTGTAAACCTGTGTTTACTTAATAGTTTGTACTCTGATAAGGCCCATAACACAAATTCCTTTACAAAATAACTGTCTTGCTTAGCTAAATTAGGTTGATATTTACCCAACAAATCATTTAAGGGAGTAATGTCATCTAACACGTTTTTATACTCTTTATCCTTTAAATCATCCAATAATTCAAATCCATCTTTTTGATTAAAAAACCAAGATACAATATCATCATAAGGACTTTCATCCCCCTGTTTTTGAAGTTTTCCGATTTTTGGGAAAAACTCTATAAATAAACTTTTAACTGCTTTACCTATTAAATTATAGGCTACAACTGCAGCGCCCTCCTGCTCACCTTCATAAACCAATTCAATTTTTCCTGTAATAGATGGAATGACACCAACAAAATCGCTTAAACGCAGCATAGTAATTTTATCACCGGAAATAAGTGCCCGTCGTTCTGCAGTACTTAATAAATTTTCAAGAGCCGTTATACTTAATCTGGCACTTACTCCACTTTTAGCGTCTACAAACTCGTTTTCCCGTGCTTCAAAAACAATTTGCTCTAATAAATCCCTAGCTAAATCTGGAACTATTACAGCTGTTTTTTGAGTTTCAACCAATTTTGCCTCTTGTTGAGTAATTAATCGAGCGGTTTCGATATCAACTGGATAATGGGTTAGTATTTGCGACCCAATCCTGTCTTTTAATGGTGTTACAATGCTACCTCTATTTGTATAATCTTCTGGGTTTGCTGTAAATAAAAACTGAATATCCAAAGGTAACCTCAACTTAAATCCTCGAATTTGAATATCGCCTTCTTGTAAAATATTAAATAATGCGACTTGTATTCTTGCCTGTAAATCGGGCAGCTCGTTAATTACAAAAATGCATCGATTTGCACGCGGAATCATACCGTAATGAATGACTCTGTCATCGGCATAACTCAATTTTAAATTAGCCGCTTTTATAGGATCTACATCACCAATAATATCAGCAACCGTTACATCTGGTGTTGCTAATTTCTCTGCAAAACGTTCACTTCTATGCAACCAGTAAATGGGTGTTTTATCTCCTTTTTCTTTAATTAACTCAACAGCAAACCGGGATATGGGATTTAAGGGGTCATCATTAATTTCTGAACCTTCAACTACTGGAATATACTCGTCTAAGAGATTAAGCATTAAACGTGCTAAACGCGTTTTTGCTTGTCCGCGCAAACCCAACAAATTAATATTATGCCTTGACAAGATAGCGCGCTCCAACTCAGGAATTACGGTATTTTCATAACCGTGAACACCCTCAAAAGTCGTTTCTTTATTCTTTATTTTCTCAATTAAATTATCTCGCAACTCATCTTTAATAAATTTGCTTTGGTATTTAATTTCTTTTAATTCGCCTAATGTTTTTATGTTTTTCATTTTTTCCTCTCCTTAGCCCTCTCCAAAGGAGAGGGAACTGTTACGGGTTATTTTTCTAATTTAACTTTATATTTTATTATAGTATTTTTCACATATTGGGTTCCTCCCCTTGGGGAGGTTAGGTAGGGCTTTTTACCCCCGAATCCTCTTCTTTCTGTTTGTTTCATAATCTTCAAAAATCATTTCACCTAAACCTTTCAATCCCGTGTAAAATGCCTTTCCTTGGTTTGCATAGGTAAACTCACGTACAAATTGCATTAAATAACTATCTTTTGCAATCATAAATGTAGTAATTGGTATATGCAAACGTCTTGCTTGTTGTGCCATAGCGTAGCACTTATTCACAATATATTTATCTAAACCATTACTGTTTTTGTAATACTCGCCATCTGGTAAACGCAAGCAACTGGGTTTCCCATCGGTAATCATAAAAATTTGTTTATTGGTGTTTCGTTTTCGCCTTAGTAAGTCCATTGCCAATTGTAACCCAGCAACGGTATTGGTATGATAGGGCCCAACTTTTAAATAGGGCAAGTCTTTAATTTCAATTTGCCAAGCATCATTACCAAATACCAGAATATCTAGTGTGTCTTTTGGGTATCGAGTAGTAATTAATTCCGCCAATGCCATCGCTACTTTTTTGGCTGGCGTGATACGGTCTTCACCATACAAAATCATACTATGGCTAATATCAATCATTAGCACGGTACTCATCTGGGATTTATGGAGTGTCTCTTCAACGACCAAATCATCTTCGGACAACCTAAAATCTCCTATTCCATTACTAATTTGAGCATTTTTTATACTCTCCGTCATGGATACTTTATCTAAAGCATCACCAAATTGGTAGGCTCTAAAATCGCCCGTATGCTCATCACCTAAACCAGGGGTTTTACTTTTATGATTTCCTTGTCCGCTTCGTTTAATTTTTCCAAAAATATGGTTTAAAGCTTGTTGCCGAATGGCACGCTCCGTTTTCGCAGTAATTGAGATGGAACCATTGCCATCAGGATCTATTTCTTCTTTTAAATACCCTTTCTTTTTAAGGTCTTCAATAAAATCATCAATTGTATATTCTGCAGTAGAGAGTTTATATTCTTTATCCAATTCCCGTAACCAATCTATGGCTTCATCAAAATCACCTGAAGTATGTGTAATCAACTCCTTGAAAACCTCAAAAAGTTTATCGAATGGTGATTGGTAAGGCTGTTCATATTTTTTAAATACAAAACCTTTTTTATTGAAATTCTTTTTTATCATAGCACCATAAAAATAGTGTATTTTGTTGAAAAAAAAGAAAGGTGTTAATTAGATTTATTTATGGTATGATTGCAAAAATTATTCAATGCGCCGTAAAGCACTTAAATCTTCAATTTTAATATGTTTCCCGTGAGTAGAAATCATCTTTTCCTTTTTAAATTGAGATAGCACACGAATAGCCGACTCTGTAGCAGTACCAACCATATTTGCGTAATCTTCCCGAGACAATAAAACACTTAAAGTACCATCTGGATTGGTGCCAAAACTTTCGTGAATATAGATTAGTGTTTCAGCTAATCGTTGGCGAACAGTCTTTTGAGCCATATTCACAATAATATCATCAGCTTCTTTTAAATCGTGAGCCATGTCCTTTAAAACATCAAATGAAAACTTTGGGTTTCTTTGCAAATCCGCAATAATTTCACTTTTAGGAATAAAACAAACTTCCATATCGTTTAATGCGGTAGCCTGTAAATTTGAATTTTCATCTGTTACCAATGAACGCTGACCAATCAATTGACCTTTAACAACCATTTTTACAATTTGATCTTTACCGTTTTCACTTAATTTAGACAATTTGCAAACACCATCCTTTACACAATAAACGCCATTTATGGCATCACCCTCTTCAAAAAGCACTGTCCCTTTTTTTATTGTTTTTGATGTTTTACAATTTGAGATACGCATCAATTCGTCTTTAGTCAACGACTTAAGAGAATTAAATTGTTTAATGATGCATTGTTCACACTTTGCCATACCTGATAATTGAAAGTTAGGTAAAAATAAGGAAAACATGACAAATATCATGTTTAAAAGTAACAAGTTTTCAGACTTTTGTTTGAGGTATAAATGAGCAAATAAACATAAATGAGTCAAATACAAATTTTGATTTCATCGCGGTGTGCTATTAAAGAATTGCATCTGTCTGATTACATACGAATAAAATTCATCAGATGAAGCAAAAAACGTGTTTCCACTGTGGATTGGATTCTGAAACTTCCGAAATTGTTTTTGATAACAAATCGTTTTGTTGTAACGGTTGTAAAACGGTTTACGAGATTTTTAGCATTAATGATTTAACGTGTTATTATGATTTACAACAAGCACCGGGAGCAACACCAAAAGAAGTAGAAGGCAAATACAACTTTTTAGACAATACGAAAATTGTTGAACAATTGTTAGAGTTTAACGATGAAAAGACTCAAATTGCAACACTTTACATTCCGCATATTCATTGTAGTTCTTGTATTTGGATTCTTGAAAACCTCAACAAATTAAATCCTGCGGTAAGTTCATCTATTGTAAATTTTGGCAAAAAAACGGTTCGGGTTACTTACAATCCCGAAATCATTTCGTTAAAAAAATTAGTTATTCTTTTAAGTAGCATTGGCTACGAACCTTTTATTAGTTTGGATGATTATAGCGTAGGTAAAAAACATATAGACAGATCGTTAATTTACAAATTAGGCGTTGCTGGTTTTGCTTTTGGAAATGTGATGTTTCTATCGTTTCCTGAGTATTTTGAAGTGGGCGAATTCTGGCTGGAACAATTCAAACCCATGTTTAGGTGGTTGATGTTTTTCTTCTCGTTGCCCGTTGTTTTCTATTCGGCCCAAGATTATTTTATTTCTGCTTTTAAAGGCTTACGTTCTAAGATTTTAAATATTGATGTGCCCATTGCTTTAGGTATTACTGTTTTATTTGTTAGAAGTTCTGCCGAAATTATTTTTGATATAGGCTCTGGTTTTTTTGATAGTTTAACGGGGCTTATTTTCTTTTTGTTACTTGGGAAATTTTTTCAGCAAAAAACATATACCTTTTTATCTTTTGAACGCGATTACAAATCGTATTTCCCTATCGGGATTACTAAAATTAATACTGATAAGTCTGAAGAATCCATTCAAGTATATGATATTGAAAAAGGAGACCGACTTTTAATTAGAAACGAAGAACTTATTCCTGTTGATTGCATTTTAATAAAAGGAAAAGCACGAATAGATTATAGTTTTGTAACCGGCGAATCGAAAACGGTATCAAAACAATCTGGTGATAAACTATTTGCCGGCGGAAAACAATTGGATGGCACTATAGAAGTTGATGTTTTAAAATCGGTTGAGCAAAGCTATTTAACGCAACTTTGGAGTAACGATGTGTTTAAAAATGATAAGGAATTAGCTTTTACCAATATTACAAATGGTATTAGCAAACGTTTTACCATTATTATTTTACTCATTGCAATTGTAGCGACTTCGTTTTGGTTATTTACAGATTCCAGTAAAGCATTAAACGTATTCACTTCGGTATTAATTATTGCTTGCCCCTGTGCTATTGCCCTTTCTGCACCTTTTACTTTTGGAAATATTTTAAGGATCTTGGGTAAGAAAAAATTCTACTTAAAGAATGCTTCGGTAATTGAGCAACTCGCAAAAATAAATACCATCATTTTTGATAAAACGGGGACTATAACTGCCAATAAAGAAACAACAATAAATTATGAAGGTTTAGAACTTTCGGAAACAGATGAAGCCTTATTAAAAAGTACTTTAAGAGGTTCTAACCACCCGTTGAGCAGGTCGTTATATAGTATTTTAAGCGAATATGATATTTTAACTTTAGATACTTTTGAAGAACATTTAGGACGAGGTATTGAAGCTAAATATAAAAACCAAAATATAAAAATAGGTTCTGCGCCTTTTGTTGGTTTCACATCAGATGCGGCAACTTTAAATACTGCAGTTCATGTAAGTACAAACAATAACTATAAAGGAAAATTTACCTTTTACAATAAATACCGAAAAGGCTTATCGAAACTATTTAATAAACTTAAAAAAGAGTACGATTTGGTTATTCTTTCGGGTGATAATGCTGGTGAGGAAGACAATTTAAAAAAACTATTGCCAACCAAAACGAAATTACTATTCAATCAGAAGCCTGAGGATAAATTAGAGTATATAAAATACCATCAAACTGAAGGCGCTAATATATTAATGATTGGTGATGGACTGAATGACGCTGGAGCCTTAGCACAAAGTAATGTTGGTATTGCTATTTCTGAAAACGTGAACGTATTTTCTCCTGCTTGCGATGCTATTTTGGATGCTTCGAAGTTTAATGAATTATATAATTATATAAAAATTTCTAAATCGGCTATTACTATTATTAAGTGGAGTTTTTTACTCTCGTTTATCTATAATATTATCGGACTTTATTTTGCAGTTACTGGTCAGTTAGCACCTGTGGTTGCTGCCATTTTAATGCCTTTAAGTTCTATTAGTATTGTGGCGTTTACAACGATTTGTACTAATATGATAGCCCCACCTGACCTCCCAAAAGAGGAGGAATACTCAAACGGAGAGAACTCATGAAAAATAAAAAATATTTTCAACATATCAGTAAGAACGTAACGGTTCTCTCTCCTTCGGAGAGGGTTAGGGAGAGGAAATTGAAATCTGAATTTGGCGGATGGGTGCGTTAGGGATTGCAGTGGAAAGTCCACAGCGAGGTACGAGCGAGGACTTGTAGCGAAAAGCCCGACCCGATAGGGTAACGCCCAAATAAAAAAAGAAATTAAAAATGAAACATGATAAATATCATCTTTTAAAAAAAAGTATGAAAGTACTTTTGAACCATAACTTCAAGTAGGTATGAGTGTTATATATATTTTATTGACTATAAGTATTATTGTAGCTGTTGTTTTTTTTATAGCCTTTATTGTTGCTGTAAAAAGAGGACAGTATGACGATAGTTACACACCTTCTGTGAGAATGCTTTTTGAAGATGAACTCGTTAAGGAAAAACCAAAAAAAACCATACTAACCAAAAAAGAATAACAACTATTAATTATGAAATCGCTAGTTCAAAAACCAATTAAAATCAATCATAATTTGGCGATTGCATAAGACCGTTGAAAATCAAATAAATATGTACTTATGAAAATGCAACAATTTCATTACGATAATAAAATCGTTAAAAACTTTCTCTATGCTACAATCATTTTTGGTGTTGTAGGAATGGCAGTAGGTTTACTACTCGCTTTTATGTTTCTATTCCCAAACCTAACCGATGGTATTTCGTGGCTTAGTTTTGGTCGATTAAGACCTTTACACACCAATGCTGTTATTTTTGCCTTTGTAGGAAATGCCATGTTTGCTGGTATTTACTATTCATTACAGCGATTATTAAAGGCGCGTATGGCAAGCGACCTTTTAAGTAAAATAAATTTTTGGGGTTGGCAACTTATTATTGTTGCAGCTGCAATTTCGCTGCCTTTAGGATATTCAACGTCTAAAGAATATGCCGAATTGGAATGGCCTATTGATATTGCTATTGCGCTTATTTGGGTGGTTTTTGGTGTGAATATGATTTGGACGATTTTAAAACGTCGCCAACGCCATTTATATGTTGCTATTTGGTTTTATATTGCCACGTTTGTAACGGTTGCAGTACTTCATATTTTTAATAGTTTAGAGTTGCCTGTTAGTGCGATGAAAAGTTACTCGGTGTATGCTGGGGTTCAAGACGCATTGGTACAATGGTGGTACGGACATAATGCGGTGGCATTCTTTTTAACGACGCCATTTTTAGGATTGATGTATTACTTTGTGCCTAAAGCGGCAAACCGACCTGTGTATTCTTATAGACTTTCTATTGTTCACTTTTGGTCGTTAATATTCATATACATTTGGGCAGGACCCCACCACTTATTATATACGGCTTTACCAGAATGGGCACAAAATTTGGGGGTTGCATTCTCTGTGATGTTGCTGATGCCGTCTTGGGGTGGTATGATAAACGGACTATTAACGCTTCGAGGAGCTTGGGATAAAGTACGTACCGACCCTGTTTTAAAATTTATGGTGGTAGCCATTACAGGTTATGGTATGGCGACCTTTGAAGGGCCTGCCTTATCACTTAAAAATGTAAATGCCATTGCCCACTTTACAGATTGGATAATTGCCCACGTTCATGTTGGCGCCTTAGCTTGGAATGGTTTTATGGCGTTTGGTATTATCTATTACTTAATTCCTAGATTGTTTAAAACGAAACTATACTCTATTGGATTAGCCAATTTACATTTCTGGCTAGGTACTTTAGGTATTATTATATACGCTTTACCAATGTATGTTGCTGGATTCACTCAAGCGAGTATGTGGAAACAATTTAATCCTGACGGCACATTAACTTACGGTAACTTTTTAGAAACAGTTACTGAAATTATGCCTATGTATTGGATGCGTGCCATTGGTGGGTCGTTGTATATTGTAGGTATGTTTATTCTAGTTTATAATGTAATTGTTACGGTTAGAAATGGAAGTAAAGTACAAGATGAATTGGCAGAAGCTCCAGCATTAGAACGTGTTACTAAAAAGCGTACCGCTGGTGAAGGATGGCACTCATGGTTAGAAAGAAGACCAGTGCAATTAACATTATTAGCAACTGTAGCTATATTAATTGGTGGTATTATCCAAATTGTACCAACTATTATGGTAAAATCGAATATTCCAACCATTTCTAGTGTAAAACCTTATTCACCTCTTGAATTAGAAGGTAGGGATATCTATATCCGTGAAGGCTGTGTGGGTTGCCACTCCCAAATGATACGTCCTTTTAGAAGTGAAGTTGAGCGTTATGGTGAATACTCCAAAGCAGGAGAATATGTTTATGATCATCCATTTCTATGGGGAAGTAAACGTACCGGACCAGATATACACCGTATTGGTGGCAAATATTCTGATAACTGGCATTTCAACCACATGTACGATCCGCAAAGTACCTCAAGTGGTTCTATCATGCCGCGTTACCCATGGTTAATTACTGGGTCTTCAAGTGAACTTGATAAATCTCAAACCGAAGCTAAAATGAAAGCGATGGTAACACTAGGCGTACCTTATACTGATGAGGATATTGCCAATGCACAAGCTAATATGTTAGCTCAGGGCGAACAAATTGAGAAAAACCTTTACAGCGATCCTGACTTTGTTGCATCATACGAAGCCGATAAAAAATATGCCGCTGAAAATGGTGATGAATTTATTGATATGAAAAACAGGGAAATTGTAGCACTTATAGCCTATTTACAACGCTTAGGAACTGATATTCATGTAGAAACAGCACAAAACTAACCATCAAAATTATAGACATGTTAAAATTTGTAAAAAACCATATGGATAGTATCGCAGGGATTGAAATATATCCGATTATATCCTTACTTATCTTTTTCACCTTTTTTGTAGTATTATTTTGGTGGGTTTTTACCGCTAAAAAAGATTATATAAAAAAAGTTAGTAACATTCCATTAGACAACCAAAACGACGATATATCATGCGAAAATTAATTCCATCTTGGATTCGAGTTCCTATAGTATTCTTTATCATTTTCGGAGCTGTGGAATTCTTTATAGACTCAGGCGAAAAACCAGCATTTATGGAATATCCAGCCGTATTATTATTTCTTTTATTAGTGCTATTGATTTTAATAGCCATTGAAGCCATTATTGGCGCTTTAGAAAATGTGATGCTTCACAAGCTAGATGAAGAGGCCAAAGCACGTTTTCTGGCTGAAAAAGAAAAGACCATCAAATTTACTTGGTTTAAAACCCTCTATAAAAAACTATTGGGCCAGAAACCTTTAGAAGAGGAAGGCGAAATTATTTTAGATCATAATTACGATGGTATAAAAGAGTTGGACAACAACCTACCACCATGGTGGTTATATGGTTTTTATGCTACCATTATTTTTGCAGCGGTATATTTATTAAGGTACCATGTATTTGATGGACCAACTCAAATTGATGAATTGGAAACCGAGTTAGCCGATGCTAAAGTAGCCATTGAAACTTATAAAAAAACAGCAAAAAACTTGGTTGACATTAATACGGTAACCGTTTTAACGGATGCCGCAGATTTAAAAGCTGGTCAAACCATTTTTGAAACCAACTGTGCGGCTTGCCATATGGTAGATGGTGGTGGCGGTATTGGCCCGAATTTAACAGACGAATATTGGATACTTGGTGGCGGTATTAAAAATGTATTTAAAGCCGTATCGGAAGGTGGCCGTTCAGGGAAAGGAATGATTGCTTGGAAAACACAACTAAAACCATTAGAAATGGCTCAAGTATCTAGTTATGTGTTAACTTTAGAAGGCACTACTCCAGCAAACCCAAAAGCTCCTGAAGGTGATGTTTGGGTAGATGAAACTGCGGAAACGGAATAACATGATTCTACCTGCAAGGTTTCCAAAACCTTGTAGGTCTGATAAAGCTTGAAGTAGTTAATTCTTATAAAATGACACCTACAAGGTTTTGGAAATCTCGCAGGATAAAAAAACATGGAAACCCCAGATAACGAAAACTTTAGAGATTCTATTGGCACCATTACCGAAGAGGGTAAACGTGCTTGGGTATTTCCTAAAAAACCTAGTGGTAAATTTTATGAATACAGAAAATACGTAAGCTACTTTTTATTGGCTTTTTTATTGTTTTCGCCTTTTATTAAAATAAACGGGAATCAGTTTTTGATGTTTAATATTTTGGAGCGCCGATTTAATATTTTCGGTTTTCCATTTTGGCCGCAAGATTTTCATTTGTTTGTTATTTCCATACTTATTGGTGTGGTTTTCATCACTTTATTTACAGTAGCTTTTGGACGTGTTTTTTGTGGATGGATTTGTCCGCAAACTATTTTTATGGAAATGGTTTTCCGGCGTATTGAATATTGGATTGAAGGTGATAGAGGTAAGCAAATTCGACTTTCAAAGCAACCATGGAACGCTGAAAAAATTAGAAAGAAAGGACTAAAATCAATTATATTTTTAATCATTTCATTTGTTATAGCCAATGTGTTTTTAGCCTATTTAATAGGTAGTGACAAACTTATTCGATATATCACTGATGGGCCTTTAAATCATGTTAGCACACTAGTTCCGCTAACCATTTTTACCGCTGTTTTTTACTTTATTTTTGCATGGTTTAGAGAGCAGGTTTGCATCATAGCGTGTCCTTACGGAAGATTGCAAGGGGTTTTGCTTGATACAAAATCTATAGTTGTTGCTTACGACCATAAACGAGGTGAAGCCGAAAATGGTAGAAAAAAGTTTAGAAAGAATGAAGACAGAGAAGCCCTTGGACATGGTGATTGTATTGATTGTTTTCAGTGTGTAAATGTGTGCCCTACGGGAATAGATATTAGAAACGGCACCCAGTTGGAATGTGTTAACTGTACCGCTTGTATTGACGAGTGCGACCATATTATGGAAAGTATCAATCTTCCAAAAGGATTAATTCGTTATGCCAGCGAAGATAATATAGAAAAGAAAGCCCCTTTTAAGGTAACCGCTAGAATTAAAGGCTATATAGCTGTTCTTGCCATATTGATTGGTTTGCTAACTGGTATGTTGTTTTTACGAAATGATGTTGAGGCCAATGTTTTAAGGCTACCTGGGCAATTGTATGAACACAAGGAAAACAACATAATAAGTAACGTGTTTACATACAAATTGATAAATAAAACATCCTCGGATATTGAAAATGTAAGTTTTAAATTGTTGTCCCATACAGGTGAATTAAAGCTTGTGGCAACAAGTAATGATTTTATAGTTCCAAGCCAAGGCATTGCTAAAGGGACTTTGTTTATTGAGATTAATAATGCTGCCCTTTCGGGGGATAGAAATAAAATTAAAATAGGTGTTTATAAGGGTGATGAGCTTATTGAAACGACTACGGCTAATTTTTTGGGACCGCGGAGTTTTAAATAATTAGTTTGCAGTATTCAGTCGCAGTAGGCAGTCAGTGCGGAAAATGTATTTGTGATTTGAGGTTTAAAACTTTGTATGTGTTGGAATAAGACCTCACAGGTTTTAAAACCTGTGAGGTCTGGAAAGCAAATAAAGCCAAAAGTTAAAAGTATTGAAAGGACTATGGCGGATGAGTGCATTAGGGATTGCAGCGGCATCCTTTATGCGAAGTTTTTAAAAACTAAAACTATTTTTGAAGCGAGAAGTGTATTGATAATTGAGATCCTGAAACAAGTCCAGGACTGCTTCGCAGAAAGATATAGCGGAAAGCCCGACCCGAAGGGGAATGCCCAAATAAAAGTCAGCAGTATTTTAGTATGCAGTTGGCAGTTTCCTGCGAGGTTTTGGAAACCTTGTAGATAAATAGTAAAATAATAAAGATCCTGAAACAAGTTCAGGATTACAAAAAATAAATTAACCATGAAAATTAATTGGGGAACTGGAATTGTTTTAGCATTTATAGGCTTTATAAGCTTTATTATGTACTTTATTATCACCATGAATATAGATGACAAATACAGCCATGATTTGGTAACTGAAGATTATTATGCCGAGGAGTTGGCATATCAAGATGATATTGACAAATTAAAAAACTCGAATAATTTAAAGGAGAATATTACTTATAAGAAATCCGTTGAGGGACTTATAATTTATTTTCCGGATACTATTGATTTTGATAAAATTTCAGGAAAAGTGTTCCTATATAGACCATCTAACAAACATTTAGACTTTGATACTGATATTTCACTGTCTAAACCTTATTTGCTCATACCTGACAAACGTTTGGTAGATGGTCGTTGGAACATTAAAATAGATTGGGAATATAACGGAAAATCCTATCTATTCAAAGAATCAATTAATTACTAATATGCTAGCTTCTGCATTTATATTGGGTTTATTGGGGAGTTTTCACTGCGTTGGTATGTGCGGCCCCATTGCTTTTATGCTGCCGGTAGACCGAACGAATGCCTATAAAAAGCTTTCACAAATTAGTATATATCATATAGGCAGGCTTTTAGCTTATAGTCTGATTGGGTTCGTTTTTGGACTTATTGGCAAAAGCTTGTCTATTTTTGGTTTTCAGCAGCAACTTTCAATTATTATTGGTGTTTTAATGATTGTATTTGTTTTAATTCCGCAAAAAACATTAAATAAATACAATTTCTCCAAACCCATCTATAAACTTATTTCTAAAGTAAAATCGGCTTTAGGGAAAGCTTTAAAGAAAAAAACAGCGGATACCTTTTTAACCATTGGTTTTTTAAATGGCTTTTTACCTTGTGGCTTAGTCTATATGGCTGTTTTAGCTGCCATTGCTGGTGGCAACGCATTGAACGGAAGTTTATACATGGCTGTTTTTGGATTGGGAACCATTCCTTTAATGACTACTGCTATTTACTTTAGTCAGTTTTTAAAAGGCGCAATACGACAAAAAATCCAGAAAGCTATTCCTGTTTTTGTAGTCATCATTGGGCTACTCTTCATTATTCGGGGATTGGGCTTAGGGATACCTTACTTATCTCCTGCACCGATTTATGATTTGGTTTCTAGTGGTGTGGATTGCCATTAGAAAATACATTTTAGTTTTTGGGGTTACCTTAGCACAGTATCTACAAGGTTTCTAGTGCTGAACTTGTTTCAGTATCAACCTTGCAGGATCGTAAAAGGTCGGGATTTATTCGTTGTTTAATATTTTAAATTATTGAACTCATGAATATAAATATTTCCGCTATATCTTTCCGCGAAGCAGTCCCGAACTTGTTTCGGGATATCACTATCAATATACATCTCGTTTCAAATAATATTTTAGTATTTTAAACTTCGCACAAAGGATGCCGCTTCAATCCCAAACCCATTTATCCGCCAAGTTATGTTACTAATCCATATTTAAGTTTCTTTTTTTGCATGGTTTTGTCCCTTTGTGAGGTGTTTTCCGCTTTATTGACACCCCTATAATCCCCTCAAGGGGATATCACATCATCAAAACCAACTCATTTACAGCAAATTAAATTTACAATTCTGCTTCGTCATAATATTTATTGATTGTTCATCAATAAAAATAATAGTTTTATTTGCTTTTTTAATAGTATTACTATTATATTTGCAATCAAATTGATTAAATATGGATTCATTACTTTCTAATTTAAAGATTGCGGTTCCAGAGAAAATCTATGTAAAAGACCCGCAATCATCAGAATTAGGCAAACGTATTATAAAGCATAGTATTCTTTTGATAGATGAGATTGGTTTTGACGGTTTTACATTTAAAAAATTGGGCGTTTTAATTGGTTCTAATGAAAGTTCCATATATCGCTATTTTGAAAGTAAACATAAATTGCTACTTTACTTATCGTCATGGTATTGGGCTTGGATTGAATATCAGTTAGTTTTTGAAACCCACAGTTTAAACGCTAATGAAAAGTTAGAAAAAGCTATTCAAATAGTTACACGAAGTATAAAGGAAGATTCCAATTACTCTCATATTAATGAGGTGGTATTAAATAAAATTATAATTAACGAAAATTCTAAATCGTTCTTAACCAAAGAAGTTGATAAAGAAAACAAAGAAGGGTATTTTGTGGTTTATAAGCGCATCATTCACCGTTTGCGGGATATGATTATAAGCATTAATCCAGATTATAAATTTCCATCCAGTCTTGCCAGCACCATTACTGAAGCTAGTTTACATCAACACTTTTTAAAGCATCATTTTATATCGATGACTGATTGTAATACCGAATCCACACCCACTGAATTTATAATGAACCTTGTTTTAAAAACCATAAACCCTAAATTATGAACAAATCAACTATGTCTCCCTGGAAACGTTTTATAGGTTTACTACAATTAGAAAAAAGAGATATTTTACAAATATTTTATTACGCTATCTTTTCTGGTATAGTTGCCCTATCACTTCCGCTAGGAATTCAAGCCATTATTAACTTAATTCAAGGTGCTCAAATCTCAACTTCTTGGGTGGTTTTAGTCACATTGGTTACCCTTGGTGTTGCCTTTTCCGGTGCCTTGCAACTGATGCAATTACGTATTATTGAAACGATTCAACAACGCATATTTTTACGATCTTCCTTTGAGCTCAGTTATCGTTTTCCTAAAATTAAGATGACTGAGTTACGTAATTATTACCCACCGGAATTAGCAAATCGTTTTTTTGATACATTGACAATTCAAAAAGGGCTGTCAAAAATATTAATTGATATACCCACTGCGGTATTACAAATTTTATTTGCTTTAATATTACTATCATTTTATCATCCGTTCTTTATCATTTTCGGGTTACTATTATTAATACTCATTTTCATCGTTTTTAAATATACTGCCGAAAGAGGATTGGAGACAAGCTTACAAGAATCTAAACATAAATATAGAGTAGCGCATTGGATTCAGGAAGTAGCTAGAACCGTAGTGAGTTTTAAACTATCTGGTAATACAAATTTAGCAGTTAATAAAAATGACGCTTTAGTTAATGATTACCTTGCTGCTAGAGAAAGCCACTTTAAAATTTTGGTTCTTCAGTTCATCCAAATGATAAGTTTTAAGGTAGTTGTAACAGCAAGTTTGTTGCTTATTGGTGGTGCATTGGTTTTAAATCAGGAAATGAATATTGGTCAATTTGTTGCTGCTGAAATTATTATAATTCTTGTTATTGCTTCAGTTGAAAAATTGATTCTGGGTTTAGAATCTTTTTATGATGTACTTACATCTATAGAAAAATTAGGTCAAATTGTTGATAAAGATTTAGAAAATCACAATGGTGATACTTTAGATTTTAAAAATGGAATCCACATAGAGTTTGATGAAGTACACTACGAAGTTTCTAATAGAGACAAACCCATATTAAGTAATATTTCTCTTAGTATTAATTCTAAAAGTAGAATTCTTGTTACGGGTGAAAGTGGTTCGGGTAAATCAACATTACTTCGTTTAATATCTGGTGTTATGCAGCCAACATCTGGTAATATTCATGTCAATAATTTATCAATAAAAAGCTTAAACCTTAATCATTATCGTTCACAATTAGGCTTATCATTAACTGAAGAGACGCCTTTTGAAGGCACCATAAAAGAAAATCTTACTTTTGGAAATACAGGGATTACTGATGAAGCTATTTTCAAAGCCTTAGATGATATTGGCTTGATGGAATTTGTAAAAGAGCAACCTAATGGACTAAATACTATTCTGTATCCCGATGGAAAACAAATGTCGCATACCGTTTCTAAAAAACTGGTGCTTGCGCGGGCGATCTTAAAAAAGCCTAAAGTACTGATTTTAGAAGATGCTTTAGACCGGTTTAATCGAAAAGAAACTGACGCAATTATAAATTTCTTAACACATCCTGATAGACCTTGGGGACTTATTATTGTAAGCAGTAGCAAATATTGGGTTGACAAATGCAAGGAAATAATAACCTTGGAAAAAGGAGAAATTAAAACTAAAAACCTTTAAGTTATGCTGAATATATCTCATAACCAGTTAAATAAAAAAGTAGATTTAAGTACGTATAAATCTGGTAAAGACATTCTAAATAAATCTTACTATAAATATTTTAACAGATTCCTTTTGGCTGCGGCAATTATTCTATTTATTGTCCTCTTTTTACCTTGGACACAAAATATAACAGCAGAAGGCCTTGTTACAACATTAAAACCTAATCAACGTCCACAAACCATTCAATCCCAAATCCCTGGACGCATTGAAGAATGGTTTGTACAAGAAGGTGATTTCGTGAAAAAGGGAGATACCATTTTAAGGATTTCTGAAGTAAAAAGTGAATATTTTGATGACCAATTAGTTGAAAGAACGAATCAACAAATACAGGCAAAATCATCATCTGTAAACGCATATCAAGGAAAAGTTGAAGCTTTAAACAGACAAGTTTCAGCATTGATTAATGAGCAAAGATTAAAAATGGAGCAAACCAGGAACAAGTTAATGCAAGCCAAACTTAAAGTGCAAAGCGATAGCATTGATTTTGAAGCTGCAAAAACCAATATTAAAATTGCTGAAACACAATTTGACCGTATTCAAACTTTACAAGATGAAGGTTTAAAAGCTGTTAAAGATGTTGAAGAAAAACGCTTGAAACTTCAAGAAACCCAAGCTAAGCTTCTTTCACAAGAAAATAAATATTTAGCTAGCAAAAATGAGGTTATTAATGCACAAATAGAGCTTTCTAGAATTAATGCACAATATGCCGATAAAATATCCAAAGCGCAAAGCGATAAGTTTACAGCACAATCCAGTCAGTTTGATACTGAGGCTCAAGTCACAAAACTTGAAAACGATTATACCAATTATAAAGTTAGAAACAGCTTACTTTACGTCACTGCCCCACAAAGTGGCTTCATAAATAAAGCGCTTCGAGGCGGTATTGGTGGCACATTTAAAGAAGGCGAAGAACTTGTTGGTATTATGCCAGCTAAATATGATTTGGCTGTAGAAACCTTTGTTCGCCCTATAGATTTACCGCTTCTGCACCCAGGTGAAAAAGTACGTATTCAGTTTGATGGTTGGCCAGCCATTGTTTTCAGCGGATGGCCCAATATATCCTACGGTACTTATGGGGCTAAAGTTGTAGCCATTGAAAGATTCATCAGTGATAATGGAAAATACAGAGTTTTACTAGCACCTGATGAAACCGACTATGAATGGCCTGAGGCTATTCGAGTGGGCTCTGGCGCAAGAACTATTGCTTTATTGGAAGATGTGCCTATTTGGTTCGAGTTGTGGCGACAAATAAATAGTTTTCCACCAAATTACTATCAACCAGAAAACGAGAAATCTAGTTCTAAAGATGCAAAACAATGAGACTTAGAATATTAAGTATAATGCTACTTTTAAGCAGTATTGTTACTGCTCAAGATAGCACTACGGTTATAAATTTGTCGGAGTATTTGGGTTATGTTAAAACCTTTCACCCTATTGTAAAGCAAGCTAATTTAGTTATAAACGAAAGTGAAGCTAATTTACTAAAAGCGCGTGGTGCTTTTGACCCAAAGTTAGAGGTTGATTATGATAGAAAAAAGTTTAAAAGTACGGAGTATTACGATAAACTTAACGCAGCTTTTAAAATACCAACTTGGTATGGTGTTGAATTAAAAGGAAACTTTGAAGAAAACGATGGTTTATTTTTAAACCCAGAAGGAAGTCTTCCTGATGATGGTTTATACAGTGTAGGTGTATCGGTTTCAGTTGCAAGGGGGTTATTGATAAACAAGCGTATGGCTATGTTAAAACAAGCAAAAATATTTGTAAAACAAGCGCAAGCTGATAGACAATTATTGGTTAATAATATTTTGTATGAAGCCACACTTACTTATTTTAACTGGCTAAGAACATACAACGAAAAACGTGTTTACGAAGATTTTTTAGTAAATGCAAAAATGCGTTTTGAAGGTATTAAAAGGAGTTATAGAGCAGGTGAAATGTCAGCCATTGATACTGTTGAAGCACGAATTGCTTTAAACGACAGAAAACTGAATTTAGAAAAATCCCGAATTAAGTTTGTAAAATCGTCCTTAGAACTTTCCAACTATTTATGGTTAAATGAAAACACACCAATTGAAATAAAGGATAATGTTATTCCAGATTTAAACACCTTGCAATTAATAGATACTACTCTAAATACTTCAGAATTGGATATTGAAAATTTAGATATAAATAATCATCCAAAACTTCAATCTTTGGATTATAAACTTCAAAGTTTAAATATTGATAGACGTTTGAAACTTAATAATTTATTACCACAAATAGATTTGCAATACAATTTCTTATCTGAAACACCAGATATTTCAAGGTCGTTTAGTACATCGGCTTATACAAGTGGTTTAAATATTAGTTTTCCGCTTTTTTTAAGAAAAGAACGCGGTGATTTAAGGCTATCAAAAATAAAAATGCAGAATACCGAATTTGAAATCCAAACCACCAAAGTCTCATTGAAAAACAAAATTGATGCTATAAATCAAGAATTGGAATCTTACGTATCGCAAAATGAATATATACGCGTCATTGTTGATGATTATGGCACTATGCTTAAAGCCGAAGAACGTAAATTCTTTTTAGGTGAAAGTTCTCTGTTTTTGGTAAACTCTAGGGAATCAAAATTGATTGATGCCAAACTAAAATCAATTGCTCTAGAGAATAATTTTTTCAACACTAAAGCAGGCTTATTTAATGTTTTAGCCATTTCAGATATTGATATTAACCAATAAAAAAAGGGATAACTTTTAATTGTTATTCCCTTTTTATCGAGCTAGTCACTATCTTGAATATTCATGTTAGTCCATACTATACTTTAAAGGTTATAACAGGTAAAGTAGCATGGTTTGCAACATCCTCTCCTATACTACCCTCAAAAAAATGAGCCAACCCTTTTTTACCATGCGTTGGTATTGCTATTAAATCTGCTCCTATTTTATTGGAAAAATTTAAAATACCGTCTTCAACGGTATAATCAGAAACGTAATGTACATCCTCCATTCTATTTAAATTACCATCGGCTTTTGTAAAAAAGTTAACCACAATTTTCTCTATTTCCAACGAGCTTTTAAATCTATCATTAGGAAGATTTACATATACCAAATACATTTTAGACCCCATTTTACTAAACATATTTACTGCTTTTAAGTAAGCCTTAATAGAATCTTCTGAAAAATCGCAAGCAAATGTTACAACATCAAAATTTATTTGAGAGATGTTATTTTTCACAACCAAAACAGGTATCTCAGAATTTCTAACCACCCGTTCTGTATTTGAGCCTACAAAAAACCCCATTACACCACTAGTGCCATGAGACCCCATTACAACAAGGTCTGCGTCGTGTTTTATAGCCACATCATTTACCTCACTAAACACTTTAAAATGTTTTACAATTGGGGTCACTTTAATATCGTTTAAATACTCTTTTTTAAGAAAATCTTGAAATTTTTGTTCTGCTAGTTTAAAAAAGTAAACAGCCTTTTGGTTTTGTAATCCGTCTGAAGCTGAAAGCATAATATCAGACATTTCTAACATATGTAATACTAATAATTCGGCATTATTCTTCTTTGCTAATTTAGCTGCTGTTTTTAAAGCATATTCTGAATGTTCAGAAAAATCTATAGGTACAATAATTTTTTTCATTTTTTCTTTTTTTAGGTTCCCGATTATTCGGGAATGACAAATTCTACGGTAACATCGATTTTAAAATCGATGAATTTCTTTAGATTCCCGCTTTTGCGAGAAAGACATTTTCAATTGATTCTTCAATACTTTGTCTTGAAGAGTCTTTTTATTATTAAACAGTCATAGAAAACAACTGCGTATTAGGTTGTTTTCTTTGTAACAACACATCAAAAGCCATACAAACATTTCTGATAAATGGTTGTCCTTTTGTAGTAACCTCAATACTATCAGGGTTTATATTGAGTAATCCGTCTTTTTCCATTTCCTTTAATTGAATTAAAACATCTGGAAGCTCCTTAAAATTAAGATAATTAGGAGTCCAATTTGTTTTAAACTGGCACATTAAATTAAGAATATGTTTTCTAATAATCAAATCTTCTTCATTTAAAATATGGCCTCTATATACAGGTATTGTATTTTTTTCAAGTAAACTGTAATAGGCTTCTATACTTTTTTCATTTTGGGAAAACCCGTACCAACTATCGCTAATTGATGAGACTCCCAAACCAATCATCGCCTGGGTTTTTGAGGCCGTATATCCCATAAAATTCCGATGTAAATCGCCATTAATCATAGATTGATAAAGCGCATCTGTTTTAAGCGCAAAATGATCCATCCCAATTTCCTCATAACCCACTTTACCAAGCAATTTTTTACCTAATTCATATTGTTGCCTTTTTAATTCAGCTGATGGTAAATCAGAATCACTAAATCCGCGCTGTCCATTCCCTTTTATCCAAGGCACATGCGCATAACTGTAAAACGCCAAACGATCCGGCAGTAATGCTTTAGTTTTTAAAACCGTTTCTTTTACATGCTCTAAAGTTTGAAATGGCAAACCAAAAATAATATCGTGCCCAACCGAAGTATAACCTATATCGCGTGCAGTTTCAGTGGCACGTTTTACATGTTCAAAAGGCTGAATTCTGTGTATGGCTTTTTGCACCGTTTCATTATAATCTTGCACACCATAACTTACACGTCTAAATCCAATATCATATAATGCTTGCAAATGTTCCCGTGTGGTGTTATTGGGATGTCCTTCAAAACTAAATTCATAATTTTCAGCACGCTTAGCATGTTTCAAAATACCATTTATTAATCGTTTTAAATTTTTAGGACTAAAAAATGTGGGTGTGCCACCACCCAAGTGTAATTCTTTAATTATTGGTTTTTCATCAAATAATTCCAAATACAAATCCCATTCCTTTAAAACGGCATCTATATACGGAGATTCCACACCATGCTGTTTTGTTATACGTTTGTTACACCCACAAAAAGTGCATAAGCTTTCGCAATAAGGCAGATGAATATAAAGGCTAATCCCTTCTTTTGAATTACTTTCCTTAAACGATTTGATCAAAGAATTTTTCCAATGATCCAAAGAAAAGGAATCCTGATTCCAATACGGCACCGTTGGATAACTCGTATAGCGAGGCCCCGCTATATTGTATTTATTAATTAACGAACTTAACATACCTAACATTTATAAGTCAAAAATAAAACATCGCACCCTTTAAAAACATGATATATGTCATTTGAATTATTACATGAAACATTCATAACTAAATTTTCGATACCCAAGGAAATGATTAAATGAATGTTACATGTGACCGATAAAAAACAATAATTATAAACACATGAAAACCATTCAATTATTTATCATTTGCGTCAATTAAACTCGAAACAATTGGTGATATTTGTAATTGTATTATTAATACTGTAACTTTAGATTTAATTAAAACAACTATAAAAATGAAAAAAATAAGTATCCTATTAATTGCCTTAGCATTAAGTGCAGTGGCATGTAAAAATGAAAAAAAAGAAAATAAAACTACAGAAACTGAAGTGATTGAAGTTGAAAAAGAAGTAGTTGCTCCAAAAAAAGTAACCATGGCACTAAATGCTAAAAGTGGTAGTAATACTAGTGGAAATATTGTTTTTAAAGAAGAAAATGGTGTTGTAAGTATGACGGCTATTATTGACGGTTTAGAAGCTGGAGTGCATGCTATACATATTCATGAGTCATCTGATTGTTCTTCTGATGATGGGAAATCGGCTGGAGGCCATTGGAATCCAACGGCAAAACAACATGGTAAATGGGGTGATGAAGCCGGTTATCATAAAGGCGATATAGGAAATCTTACCGCTGATGAAAACGGAAATGGCACCATTACTTTTTCTACCGATGAATGGTGTATTGGTTGTGATGACAAAACTAAAGATATTTTAGGAAAAGGTGTTATTGTACACGCTGGTGCAGACGATTTTACCTCACAACCTTCTGGTGCTGCTGGTGCTAGAGTAAGTTGCGCCGGAATTATTGAATAATATTATTAATACCTAAACGGAAAAAGCCTAAAAAGTGATTGACATTTAATTGGGCTTTTTTACTTAACATCCCTTATTTTCGGAAACTTTAAATCCCTTAATGAACTTAGAAACACTTGTAGAACAATTTAAGCAAAAAGACGAAAAGGCTTTTGAGCAACTATATACTATGTATAGCAAAAGTATGCAAGGTGTTATATTCAATATTGTTAGAGATAATGCTATTGCAGAGGAAGTGATGCAAGATGTATTCATTAAAGCATGGTATAAATCTGACACGTATTCAAGTTCTAAAGGGCGTTTTTTTACATGGATTTTAAATATTGCGCGACATGCAGCTATTGATAAAACCCGCTCTAAAAATTTCAAAAAGTCTAAACAAAACCTTAACGCTGATTTTTTCGTAGATATAATTGAAAGCTCTGATAATTTAGATAATAAAACTGATGCTATTGGAATTTCAAAATTTGTAAGTAAGCTAGCTGAGAAATGTAAAGATGTTATAAATCTCTTGTATTTTAAAGGTTACACACAAACTGAAGCTTCGGAGGCACTTGACATGCCTATTGGCACCATTAAAACAAGAAACAGAAATTGCATTAAAGAGCTTAGGAGTATGGTATTAAACTAAAGATAATCTTTAGTTTTAGATTCCCGATGTCTCGGGAACGACAGTTTATTAGAAACCTCAATGCGAAGCCTTGAGGAGTGATTTTTAAAACTAAAATGGATATTAAAGCATACATAGAATCTGGAATTTTAGAGCTATACGTAGCTGGTACGCTTTCTGAAAAAGAAAATGAAGAGGTGTATGTGCTTATGCAACAACATCATGAAATACTACAAGAAGTTTTAGAAATAGAAGCCGCAGTAATCAAACTTACCGTAGCAACTTCTACCCAAGATACAAACCGTGTTTTTAATACGATTAAGCAAGAATTAAATTTTAAAGGGAATGGTCCCAAAGTCATTTCAATAGCAAAACCCAAATACAACTGGCTAACTTATACAGGTTGGGCAGCATCCATTATTTTGGGGATTGGTTTATTTTGGGCTGTAAACCAAAACAAGCAATTGCAAACTGATATTCAAGTTGCAGAAACGCAACAATCTTTATTGGAAACACAAATTGAAAGTTCTAAAAACAGTTTAAAAGAAGCCAACACTTTAGTTAATGTTTTACGCGATGATAACATTACCAGAGTGCCGCTTGCAGGTCAAGGTAATTTTATTAGCACTTATGCCAAAGTATATTGGGATAAAAATGAGCAACGTATTTTCTTGGATGCCCAAGGGTTACCAGACCCACCGCCAAATACTGTTTATCAAGTATGGTCGTTAAAACTAAGTCCGCTTACTCCTACAAGTTTAGGCATTATAGATAGTTTTACAACAGATGAAAACAAAATTTTCGAAATTAAAAACGCCAACGAAAGTGAAGCCTTTGGTATTACTTTAGAACCTGCTGGCGGAAGTGCTACACCTACAATGGAGCAACTCTACACGCTTGGTGTAGTTAGTGCAACTTAATTTTATAATTAAATTAAATCTATAGGACTTTGTACATTTTGAATCGTAGATTCTGCAACTTGAGTATATAATAGGGTTGTTTTAATATTCTTATGCCCTAAAAGTTTTTGAATAATTCTTATATCTGTACCATTTTCCAATAAATGCGTAGCAAAAGTATGCCTAAGCGTATGTACGGTTATGGGTTTTTTAATTTTAGATTTATTTGCTGATACTTTTAAAATTTTACGGATACTACTTTGGCTATAAATTCCATTTTTTGCGCCTTCAAAAAGATAATTTTTCGGATTATAATCCTTAAAATAAACTCTTAATAAAATAAGCAACTTATTTGGAAGCATTACCATTCTGTCCTTTTTTCCCTTAGCATTATGAACATGTACCAACATCCTTTTACTATCAATATCATCTACTCTTAAATTAACCACTTCGCTTATTCTTAAGCCCAAACCATAAATACTAGCCAGTATTGCTTTATGCTTAATATTGGAAGTGTTTTTCAAAATTAATTTAATTTCATCTTTAGCCAATATACAAGGTAAATATTGCTCTTTATTTACAGGATAAATAATTGAAAAATTAATATTTCTATTATAGATCTCTTTATAAAATAAATTAATAGCACCAATTAATTGCTTTTGCGAAGATATACTGTAAGCTTTAATTCTTACCAATTTTATAATGGTTACAATAATATCTTTATCATGAAGATTTCCCAAAACTTCGCTTTGTAAATTTAAGGCATTTGCAAAAATTTTGACAAAGTTGGTATAACTGGTTATTGTACTATCACTGTAACGTTTTAGCTCTAAAATAGTTTTAAACCTTAAAAGGTGTGACATAACTCCTGATTAATAGGTTATAAAGCAAACATACAAAAATTGTGACATAACTCCGTATTAGG